>Ga0247813_10000192_pt1 | contig 71174 bp, 65 predicted proteins | sample UWRJL169409C1_FD_180719 | JGI IMG/M metagenome (GOLD analysis project Ga0247813, IMG submission 180719) | Plant litter microbial communities from Arlington Agricultural Research Station in Wisconsin, United States - UWRJ-L169-409C-1 | ecosystem: Environmental > Terrestrial > Plant litter >... | reverse complement strand
ACTGGATTCAGCCGCCGCGGCAGCCCAATCGCCGCCGACGATCGACCGCCACCGCGACTTCATCGTCTATCCGGTCGCACCCAGGCCCGCCGCCTAGCTCATTTGCCGATCGTGTCGGGCTTTCGCCACCACGACAGCGTGTGCGCATCGTGCGCGCTGGTCCAGATACCGGCGCGCGTATAGCGCAAAGCACCGCTGCCGGCCGGCTTGCCCTTCCGCGCCGTCACCGCCAGCGATTTGGGATCGATCACCACAAAGGTCTGGCCGGCGGTGGTCCGCAGCCACACCTTGCCGCCGCCGGTATCGATGTCACCGTACTTCAGCGTCTCGTCCACCTTGACCCGGCCGGTCACCGCGCCCGTCGCTGGATCGATACGCGCCACCGTGCCGTCGCCCTGTTCCTGCACCCACACCGATCCCTCGCCGGCGGCAAGGAATCCCGGTGCGCGGCCGAGCGGCGTCGTCGCGACGACGCTGTTGGTGGCGGGATCGATCTTCTGCACGGTCTGCTGCGTGCCGCTCGCCGCCCACAAAGCGCCCATGCCGAAGGCCAGATAGAAGGCATCCGCGTTGGTCTTGATCGTCGCGACGACGGCGTTGGTCGCAGGGTCGACTCGCGCGATCGCGCCTTGCGCGTCGCTCGCCACCCAGACCGATCCCGCGCCAGCGACGACGTTCAGTTCGCCCTTCGGATTGGCGATGCCGGTCGCGATGACGGCGGCGATCTTCGCGGTCTTCAGGTCGATACGGGTCAGCGTGCGCTCCGTGCAGTTCGCGACCCATAGCGATTGGAACGCGACCGCCATCGCGCCGCAGGGTCGCGCCATCTTGACCTCAGCCAGCTTGCCCTTGCGGGACCAGCGCTCGACGCGCCCTACGTTGGTCGCCCAGACGGAATCGCCGTGCACCGCCAGGAAATCGGCAAAGCCCGGCACGGCCAGAACCAGCTCCTCAGGTTCGGCAGCGAACGCCGGAGTCATGGCCAGGCATCCGCCGATCGCTGCCGCCCAAATCTTCGAAGTCTTCGAAATCACTGCGGTCTCCAACCCTGACGTGTGAGGCGACGATAGGACTGGGAAACCCCGGTCGCAGGTGTGCGAATGACGTACGTGATCGCTGGCCCTAACGGGCAAGCGTGGTGACCGCGATCGCCGTCGCCGAGGCGCGGTTCTCGACGCCCATCTTCTCGAAGATTTGCTCGAGATGCTTGTTCACGGTGCGCGGGCTGATCTCAAGGATCGCGCTGACCTCGCGGTTCTGCTTGCCGCGGCTGATCCACAGCAGCACCTCGGCCTCGCGCGACGTCAGGCCGTGTTGTGCCGCCAGCATCGCCTTGTCTTCGCCTTCGTGGCGTTCGGTCAGGCGGAACACCCATTGATCGGCGGCGGTGTGACGCAGCAGGCCCGCTTCGAGCGTCCGCTCGCTCGCGGCCACGGTGACGCGGGCGCCCGGCATCGGCGCGCTCGCCTGCAAGCCGCGCAGCGCCGCCAGGAACGGTTCCGGCAACCCGCCCGAGGCGCAGGACCAGCCGGGGAACAGCCGTTCGAGCATCGCGCTCGCCGCCGGGGTCAGCCATTGCGGTTCGCCCGCGCCGTCGACCGACAACGCCGGCCGGCCGCTCATGTCGAGCGCCAGCTGGCTGCCATGCGCGACGCGCGCGGTGGTCAGGTGGACGCGGATGCGCGCGAGCAGTTCGTCGATCACGATCGGCTTGCTGACGAAGTCGATCCCGCCCGCGTTCAGTCCGCGGACGACGTGCTCGGTCTCGGTCAGCCCGGTCATGAAGATGATCGGCAAATGCTGGAACGCGGGGATCGCCTTGATCCGCTGGGTCGTCTCGAACCCGTCGAGGTTCGGCATCAGCGCGTCCATCAGGATCAGGTCGGGCGTGATGTTCTTGAGCAGGTCGAGCGCGGCGAGTCCGTCGATCGCGATCAGCACGGTCATCCCGGCGCTCTCGATCGTCGTGGTCAGGAACCGCAACGCTTCTGGCGTGTCGTCGACGACCAGGACGACTGGTCGCGTCGCGTCGGCGGGCTCAACGCGCTGCATCGTCGATCGTCTTCTGCAATGAACGAAGGTCGAGGTCGCCGAGCTGCCGTCGCAGTACGGCGATCAGGGGCGCGGCGGCTGGGACCCCCCGCTCGAACGCGTCGAGCATGCCTTCCAGGCCGCGGACATGACCGACCTTCGCCAGATCGCTCAACCGCGCGAGAAACGGTGACGCTTCGGGCGGCAGGGGTATGGACGACGGCGGCGCATCTGCAATATCAATCACCTCCGTCTCCTCCCAGCTGAGGTCGAGTTGCGTCCCGATCAGTGCCACGAGTGCGTCGAGTTCGACCGGCTTGGTCACGAAGGCGTCGTGGCTGCTGCGCTCGTCGCCGCCCGCGCGGAACTCATGCGCGTCGGCCGATACCATCACGATGCGGAGCGCCGCGCCGTGCGTAGTGCGAAGCTGCGCGGCGACATCCCACCCGCTGACGCCGGGCATCTGGATGTCGCACAGGACGATATCGATCGCGGTCTGCGCGGCCATCGCAATGCCCTCCGCACCATTTGCCGCGGCATGCACCACGAAACCCAGCGCGCCGAGCAGCGACTGCAGGATGGTACGCTGCGCAGGGTCGTCGTCGATCACCAGCACGCTGCGCCGTGGCCCCGTGTAACCAGTGATGCGCGCGCCCTGCGCCGCGACCCGCTGCGTCACCGCCGGCGCGGGCAGCATGGCACGAAACCGGAATGCGCTACCCACGCCCGGTGTACTCGTCACCGCGATGTCCCCGCCCAGTACGCTGGCGAGCACGCGCGTGATCGCGAGGCCCAGCCCGATGCCCGGCTGGCGCTGTGCCTCTTCCGCGCTGCCGCGTTCGAAGGGTTCGAACACGCGTTCGATCTCGTCCGCGGCGATGCCGATACCGGTGTCGCGAACCTCGATATCGGCGACCTGGCTACGGTAGCGGACCCGCACGGCGACGCTGCCGGCCTGCGTGTACTTCACGGCGTTGGAGACGAGGTTGATCAGGATCTGGCGCAGGCGTTTCTCGTCCGCCTTCACCTGCGCGGGCAGGCGGTCCTCGATATCCAGCGTCAGGGCCAGCCCCTTGGCCGCGGCCTGCATCCGAAACATGTCGACGACATGCTCGAGCAGCCCGCGAATGTCGATCATATCCGACCGGATTGTCAGCACGCCGCTCTCGATCCGCGAGATTTCGAGTAGCCCTTCGACGAGGTTCGTGAGATGTTCGGCGGACCGTCTGATGATGGTGCCGACCTGCGCTCCCGACAGCGTCTCGTCGCGCTCCAGCAGTTGCGCATAGCCGTAGATCACGTTCAGCGGCGAACGGATCTCATGGCTGATGGCGACGAGATAGCGCGTCTTCGCCTCGTTGGCGGCTTCGGCCGTCGCCTTGGCCCGCTGCAGTTCGGCGATCGCCGCGGCGTGTGGTTCGGCGTCCTGCGTCGCAGCCTTGGGAGGATCCTGTTGGCGCCGTGCGATCATGATCCGCCTGGCCGCGACAGAGTTTCGATGTACGCCCGCCAGCCGCCGAGTTCGGTGATGTCCGTCGCGCCCGTCAGCGCGCGGGGTTCGGCGACGAAGCCCTTGACCGTGGAACCATCGGCGAGCGTGACCGAGCCGATCGCAAGCGGCGCCGGGACCTCGACGACGAAGCTGCCGAACGCCGCGACGTCGAGTTCATAGACCTCGACCTTGATCGCCGCGCCCTCGGCGTCATGGATCAGCGCGGGTTTGGGCGGCGTCGAATTGGCCATCGCGTACAGCTTGTAGGTCGGCGCGGTGGTGGTCGCGGCGATAAGGCGCGCATCCCGCGACGTGAGCTGCCAATGGAGCGGCATGCCTTCGAGATGGGCACCGACGACGGCGAGCTTTACGGTTTCCATGGTGTCCTCGGTGTTCAGGGGCGGGGGTAGGGGAAGATCGGCCGTGGTGACATAGTCGTCGCCGGCGTCTAGCAGCGCCTCGTCGGTCCAGGCCGGTGCGATCAGCGTGATGCCGAAACCGGTACCGTTGTCGCGCCATCCGGCGGGCAACGCGAGCGCGGCCATGTCGAGCAGGTTCACGAAATTGGTGTAGAGCCCGAGGTTGCTGTTGAGCGCGATCGGCGCAGCGCGCATCTCGGCGATGCGATAGATCGTCGGCGTGGTCGGCAGCGCGAGCAGGTCGATGTCCTGCCACATCGCCTCGGCAATGCGTTGCAGCGCGGCGAGCCGGTACTGCCCCTCGAACACGTCGACGCCGCTGACCGAACGGCCGTCCTCCATGATCGCGCGAACCGTCGGGTCGATCGCCTCGGGATGCTCGTCGAGCAGCGGCAGTGCGGCGGCGGTACGTTCCGCGACCCAGGGGCCGCCGTACAGCAGCATCGCGGTCTCGCGCAGTGGTGCCATGTCGATCTCGACGAGCTCGGCACCATTGGCGGCCAGCGTTGCCAGCGCCCGTTCGTACAGGCGCTCGGCCGCCGCATCGCCGAGGAAAATCCGCTGGTCCGGCCGGGGCACGCCGATGCGGCGCGCGGCGACGGGACGATCCTCGCGGTGACGCGAATAGGGATCGAGGGCGTCGAACCCGGCAACCGCGCTATCGACCGCGCGGGCATCGGCGATCGTGTGCGTCAGCACGGTGATGCAGTCGAGCGTGCGGCATGCGGGCACCAGGCCCGACGTGCTCCAGCGGCCCTTGGTGGGCTTCAGACCGACCAGGCCGTTGAACGCGGCGGGGACGCGGCCCGATCCCGCCGTATCCGTGCCGAGTGCGAACGCCACCAGCCCGGCGGCGACCGCGACCGCCGAACCAGAACTCGATCCGCCGCTGACATAGGCGCGATTGAACACGCAGGCGGGCGCGCCGTATGGGCTGCGCGTGCCGTTCAGGCCGGTCGCGAACTGGTCGAGATTGGTCTTGCCCATCGGCACCGCGCCCGCCGCGATCAGCCTCTCGACCACCTCTGCCGAGGCCGCGGGCGTGTAGGCGAAATCCGGGCAGGCGGCCGTGGTCGGCACGCCGACGAGATCGATATTGTCCTTGATCGCGAACGGTACGCCTGCGAGCGGCAGCATTTCGCCGGCAGCAATGCGCGCGTCGACCCTTGCCGCTGCGTCGAGCACGTCGGCGTCCGAAATGCGCGTGATCCAGACCGCTGGCTGGATCGCCGCATAGTCGCGTATCCGGTCCAGCGCATCGCGCGCGACGGCGACGGCGGAGGTCCGGCCGGAGGCGACCGCAGCGGCGATCGCGCCGATTTCGAACACGTCGCTCATGCCAACTCCACCGCGAGCATCGCGCCGCCGGGGGCGAGCGGCTGCTTTTCCTGTACGTAGATCCGCCGCACGATGCCGGTGACCGGGCTGACCACCGGCGATTCCATCTTCATCGCCTCGATCACGCCGATGGTGTCGCCCGCCGCGACGCTCGCGCCCTCCGCGACCAGCAGCTTCCACAGGCTGCCCCCGAACGGCGCCTCGACCAGTTCGCAGCCCTCGGGCAGGTCGATCTCGGCGGTCGCGTCGCCGCCGCCGACCTCTTCGGTCAACTGCGCGACCCGGTCGAATTCGCCGCTGCGTTCCCAGTCGGCGCGCTCTTCGTCGAACGCGGCCTGGCGCTGCGCCTGGAACGCGTCGATCGACCCGGCATTGTCGGCGAGGAAGGCGCGGTATTCGGACAGGCGGAACACCTCCTCCTCGATGCGGATCGCGCGCCGCCCGAGCGGAAAGTCGCGGCGCCATTCGGTCAGTTCGTCGTGGCTGACCGGGAAGAACCGGATGCGGTCGAAGAAGCGCAGCAGCCAGGGCTTGCCGTCGCGGAACGCGTCGGTCTGGCGCCAGGCGTTCCAGACCTGGATGGTGCGGCCGAACAGCTGGTACCCGCCCGGTCCCTCCATGCCATAGATGCACATGTACGCGCCGCCGATGCCGACCACGTTGGGCGGGGTCCAGGTGCGCGCGGGATTGTACTTGGTGGTGACGAGCCGGTGCCGCGGGTCGATCGGCGTCGCGACCGGCGCGCCGAGATAGACGTCGCCCAGGCCCATCACGAGATACTCGGCGTCGAACACGATCCGCTGGACATCGTCGATGCTGTCGAGCCCGTTCACGCGGCGAATGAACTCGATATTGTCGGGGCACCACGGCGCGTCGTCGCGCACCGATTCCATGTACTTGTCGATCGTCTGGTAGATCGCGGGGTCTTTCCACGACAGCGGCAGATAGACGACGCGCGACGGTATCTCGAAATCGTCGAGCCCGCCGAGCCGCTCCTCGGCGGCGGTCAGCGCCTCCAGCAGCGCAGCCTGCGAAAGCTGGCGGCTGTCGTAATGAATCTGCAGCGATCGGATGCCGGGCGTCACGTCGATGATCCCGGCAAGATCGGCGTTTTCGACCTCGAGCATCAGCGCATGGACGCGCAGCCGCAGCTCGAGATCGAGCATGATCGGGCCATATTCGACCAGCAAATTGCGGTCGCCCTGCTGGCGATACGTCACTGCCGGACGAACGCCTTGCGCAGCGATCGAGTGCAGGATCGGCGAACCGAGATGGTCCGGTGCGTCCAGTGGCGTTGACGGACCGGAGAGCGTGGCGACAAGCCGGTCCTGCGCAACTTCGGCCGCGACCGCCGTCGCATTGTCGATCGGCGCGAAGCGCACCGTGTCGCCGGGCGCGAGCTGGCCGACCTTCCACAGATCCGCCTGCGCCACGACGAACGGGCAGACGAAGCCGCCGAGCGACGGGCCGTCGGGGCCGAGGATGATCGGCATGTCGCCGGTAAAATCGACCGCGCCGATCGCATAGGCGTTGTCGTGGATGTTCGACGGGTGGAGCCCCGCCTCGCCGCCGTCCTGGCGCGCCCATTGCGGCTTGGGACCGAGCAGGCGGACGCCGGTGCGGTTGGAGTTGTAGTGCACCTTCCACGCCGTCTCGCGCAGCATCGCGATGTCGTCGGGCGTGAAGAAATCGGGTGCGCCGTGCGGGCCATAGAGCACCGACAGCGTCCAGTCGCGGGTGATCGCGGGTTGGTCGGCCGGAGCGAGCGTTGCCGGCGCCTGGACCGGATCGGCATCGGCAAGATGCAGCGTGTCGCCGGTCATCACCGCGCGGCCGGCATGGCCACCGAACTCACCAAGCGTGAACGCGCTGCGGCTGCCGAGGAACAGCGGTACGTCGAGCCCGCCCGCGACCGCGATATAGCCGCGCATGCCGCCACCGGCGACGCGGCCGATCTTCAGCGTCTGGCCGGCCGCGATGTCGACGGGCACGTAGCTGCCGACCGGCGCGCCATCGAGTGTGGCGCCGAAATCGGCGCCGGTCAGGCAGATTCTCGTGGCGACGTTGAAGAACAATGTCGGGCCGGCGGCGGTGATCTCGAGCCCTGCCGTGCCTTCGTCGTTGCCGAGCAGGCGATTGCCGAGCCGAAACGCAAGCGCGTCCATCGGCCCCGATGGCGGTACGCCGACATCCCACAGGCCCAATCGACCGGGGTAATCCTGCACCGTCGTCGATGCGCCGCCGGCCAGCACGCGGATCGTCCGCGGTGTGTAGGCGATGTCGGCGAGCGCCCGCGTCGACACTTCGCCGCTGGTGAACACGTCCGATCGCACGACGGTGCGCAGCCAGTCGAGGTTGGTCTCGATCCCGGCGATCATCGTCTCATCGAGCGCGTCCTGGATCGCTGCGACCGCGGCATCGCGGGTCGGGGCGGTGACGATCAGCTTGGCGAGCATCGGGTCGTACCAGGCGGATATCTCCGTCCCGGCGGCGATCCAGCTGTCGACGCGGGGGCCTTCCGGAAACGACACACCGACCAGCCGGCCCGAGCTTGGCCGGTAATCCTGCGCAGGGTCCTCGGCATAGAGGCGGACCTGGATCGACGCGCCTACCGGCTTGGCTGCGAAACCGTCGAGAAAGGCGAAGTCCCCGGCCGCGCCGCGTACCATCCATTCGACGAGGTCGACGCCGGTGACCTGTTCGGTGATGCCGTGCTCGACCTGCAGCCGGGTGTTGACCTCGAGGAAGAAGAAGTCGTCGCGCTCGGCATCGTAGAGGAACTCGACCGTGCCCGCCGATAGATAGTTCGCGGCACTGGTCAGTCGGACGGCAGCGTCGATCAGCGCCTGGCGGGTGGCGGCGGGCAGCAGCGGGGCGGGGGTCTCCTCGACCACCTTCTGGTTGCGCCGCTGCAGCGAGCAGTCGCGTTCGCCGAGCGCGACGACCTTGCCGGCGCCATCGCCGAACACCTGCACCTCGATATGGCGCGCGCGCGCGACGTAGCGTTCGAGGAACACGCCGCCGTCGCCGAAATTGCCCGCGCCGAGCCTTGCGACGGTGGCGAAACCTTCGCGGATGTCGGCTTCGTCGGCGCACACTTTCATGCCGATGCCGCCGCCGCCGGCGGTCGCCTTGAGGATGACCGGATAGCCGATCCCGGCGGCGGCCTCGACCGCGGCGGATTCGTCATGCAGCAGGTCGGTGCCGGGCGCGAGCGGCACGCCCTGCGCGGCGGCCAGATCGCGCGCGGTATGCTTCAGCCCGAACGCGCGGATATTGTCGGGGGTCGGCCCGATGAAGGCTATGCCGCGCGCGGCGCACGCCTCGGCAAAGGCGGTGTTCTCGGACAGGAAGCCGTAGCCGGGGTGGATTGCCTGCGCGCCGGTCGCCTCGGCTGCGGCCAGGATCGCCTCGACGTTCAGATAGCTCTCAGCCGCCGGCGCGGGGCCGATGCGGACCGCCTCGTCGGCCTGCGCGACGTGCGCGGAGCCGGCATCGGCGTCGCTGAACACCGCGACCGATCCGACGCCCATCGCTTTCAACGTCCGGATGATGCGGCAGGCGATGGCGCCGCGATTGGCGATCAGGACCTTCGTGAACATCACGCCGCGACCTGCATGCGCACCGGCGTCGGATTGAAGCCGTTGCAGGGATTGTTGATCTGCGGGCAGTTGGAGACGACGACGATCACGTCCATTTCGGCGCGCAGGTCGACGGAGAGTCCCGGCGCCGAGATGCCGTCGACGATGCCGAGCGTACCGTCCGCCTCGACCGGCACGTTCATGAAGAAGTTGATGTTCGACACCATGTCGCGCTTGCCGCGCCCGGCACGGACATTGGCGTCGAGGAAATTGTCGACGCAGCTATGCTGGGCCTTGGTGTGGTGGCCGTAGCGCAGCGTGTTGGATTCGCACGAGCACGCGCCGCCGATCGTGTCGTGATAGGCGACGTTGGTGCCGGTGATCGTCATCATCGGCCGGCCCTCGTTCGACAGCAGCACCGCGCCGTCGCGCAGGAACAAATTGGCCTGCGCGGCGATCGTGTCCTGCGCGCTGTAGCGCTCGGCATCGTCGGCGGCGGCGTACATCAGGAAGTCGACCGCCTGGTTGCCCTCCAGATCGACGATGCGCAGCGTCTCGCCGGCATTGACGCGATGCATCCAGGGCGCGCGGGCGGGCACGGTCTCGTCGTGGCGGATGGTGCCGGGAAGGGGTTTGGTCATATCGGTCATCTCTTCAGCGCGCATACAGATCTTCGGTATTGAGAAAGGCGCGGAGCCCTTCCGGCGTCGCGGTGCGGACGGCGTCGTCTTCCGCCGCCGGGCTCCCGCGCCACGCGGTCGCGCGCAACGGCGTGACGGTGTAGTCGGTGCGCGGATCGAGCACGTGCGGGCAGTTGGCGAGCACGACGATCAGGTCCATTTCCGCGCGCAGCAGCAGCGTACGGCCGGGCGCGAACGGGCCGACCTGCGGTTCGGTGGTGCCGTCCTCGGCGACGCGGACGCCCTTGAACCAGTTGATGCAGGGGTGGACGTCCTTGCGGCCGAGCCCGTGCTTGGCGACGCCCAGCATGAAGCGGTCGCGGGCGTTGGGCTGCGCGCCGTAATTCTTGCCGTTGCCATAGGCGCGCGTGTTGAATGCCTCGTTGGAGGCTCCGCAAAACGCATCATGCGTGCCGGCGTCGTCTTCCAGGATCGTCGCCATCACCCGGCCCATGTCCGACAGCAGCAGCCGACCTGCACCGAGATAGCCGTTCCATTGCACCTTCAGCGTGTCGGCGACGTTCAGCCGCTCGGTCGGCGTCTCGGCGTTGAACACCAGCATCGAGGCGCAGGCGTCGCCGGCGACGTCGATCAGCCGCAGCCGCGTGCCGCGCGCGATCCGGCGCGAGGCATAGCCGGCGGGCGCGATCGTCTCTTCCCAGACGATGTCGCCGGGCGCGTCGTCGGCGGCGGCGGGCAGGGTGGGCATGGCCTCGACCCGGGTGCCCGTCATCGCCCGGGCGTGGTTGCGGGCGCCGTGCGGATCGGCGGTGCTGGTGGTCATGCGAAATCTCTCTCTGCAGGGTCGTTGCCGGCGATCGCTTCGACCAGTGCCGCCGGCGGCGGGGTCTTGCGATCGAGCGGCAGGTCGTAGGTCGTGGTGGCGCCGAACCGGTGCGGCGCGTGTGGATCGTGGCGGCGCTTGTCGAACGCGAGCACGCGCGTGCCGAGCTTGAACGCCTCGCCGATGTCGTGCGTCACCATGACGATCGTCAGCCCGCGTTCGGCCCAGAGGCGCGTGATGAGCGCGTGCATGTCGAGCCGGATGCCTGGGTCGAGCGCGCCGAACGGCTCGTCGAGCAGCAGGATGCGGGGGTGCTTGACCAGCGCCTGGGCGATGGCGAGGCGCTGTTGCATGCCGCCCGACATCTGCGCGGGGTAGACGTCGAGATTGTGCTCGAGCCCGACCGCGGTGAGCATCTCGACCGCGGTTTCGCGCGCCGCGCGGCGTTGCGCGCCGAACAGGCGGGCTGAGAAGGGGGCCTGCGCGCACTCGATCCCGAACATCACGTTGCGCAGCGCGGTGAGATGCGGGAACACCGAATAGCGCTGAAACACGACGCCGCGGTCGGGACCGCATTCGGCGCGCATGACCTTGCCGTCGAGCAGGACTTGCCCACGCGTCGGCGCCTCCTGGCCCAGGATCAGGCGGAGGAAGGTGCTCTTGCCGGCGCCCGACGGACCGACGACCGCGACGAAGCTGCGCTCGGCGATCTCGAGCGAGACGCGTTCGAGCACGATCTTGTCACCATATTCGACCCAGATATTGCGGAGTTCGAGGAGCGCGGTCATCGGCCGCCTCCGTGCGCCCAGGGGAAGCCGCGCCGGCTGATCAGCAGCAGGACGGCGTCGGCTGCGATCGCGAGCAGCGAGATCCAGGCGACGTACGGCAGGATGATATCCATCGCGAAATAGCGCCGGACCAGGAAGATGCGGTAGCCGAGCCCGACATCGGAGGCGACCGCCTCGGCCGTGATCAGGAATACCCAGGCGGGGCCCATCGACAGCCGCAGCGCCTCGATCAGCCGTGGCATCAACTGCGGCAGCGCGACACGGATCGCCAGCTGCCAGCTGTTGGCGCCGAGCGTCTGCGCCTTGGTGAACTGTTCGGCGGGCAGGCTGGCGACGAAATTAGTGAGGTCGCGGGTCATGAACGGCGCGATGCCGATTGCGATCAGCGCGATCTTCGAGGCTTCGTCCAGGCCCAGCACGATGAACAGGATCGGCAGCACCGCGACCGGCGGGATCACCGCGACGATCGCGATCGTCGGGCCGAGCACGGCGCGGGCGAGCGGCATGACACCGAGCAGCAGGCCGAGGACCAGCGCGGTCACGGTCGCGATGGCTAGGCCGATGCCGAGCCGATACAGGCTGGCCAGCGTATCGGCGACCAGCACGACCCGGTCGGTATTGGGATCGCGATCGGTGGTGAAACCGTGGATCGCGTCCGCCATCGCCGAGAAGGTCGGCAGCACCTTATCCGCCGGATTTTCGAGATGACGCGCTTCCGAAGCGAGCAGATACACGAGCAGCAGCGCGACGATCGGCAGCGCGCCGAGCAGCATCCGTGCGCCACGCTTAGGTCGAATGTCGACCAGCCGCGTCACCGTGTGCGCCCTAGAGTGTCGGAATGGATCGGCAGGTTCATCATCGTCCCAAGTTGGGCGGGCCGCCAGGCACGCCGCGCCGTTCGCCGAACAAGTCGCCCGACGCCGTTTTCGTTAACCGTTTCAGAGCGAACCGAAATGCTCGCCTGTCCTCACCCATCGCCGCCTTCGGCGTCTCTCCCTCTCCCAATTGGGAGAGGGAAGGGGCCCGCGGCCACTTGGCCGTGGGAAGGGTGAGGACAGGTTTGCCTATAGTTTCCCGTCCGCCGCCATCTTCATGTAGCTGGGGTCGAACCGCAGCTTGACGTTCTTGGTATCGCCGAGCGACTTGCCGCCCGCGAACGTGATCCCGATCGCGTCGACCGACTTGGCGCCCGGCCCGAACAGGCCGTTCGCAAAGCTGAAGCGGCGGACGCGGTCGGTCACGGTGATAAGGTCGGGGTTCTCGGCATAGGCGGCGGCATCTTTCGCGTTTGCGTAGAGGTGCGTCGTCTTCAGCTGGCCCTCGAAACTGGCCACGTCGGTGCCCGCCGCCTTGGCCATCGCGGCCCGTGCTGCCTTACCCGCCGCGTCGTCGCGCGCCATGATCGCCATCGTCTCGTACCAGATGCCGGCCAGCGCCTTGCCGAGGTTCGGGTTGGCCTTCAGCGTTTCGGTGCTGACGTTTAGCGTATCGAGGATCTCGTTCGGGATCTTCGAACTGTCGAACACCATCGTCGCGCCCGGCGTCGCACGGATCGTCGCGAGCTGCGGGTTCCAGGTGGCGACCGCGTTGACGCCCGGAGCGGCGAACGCACCGACGATGTCGGCGTCGCCGGTGTTGACGGTCTTCACGTCGGCCAGCTTCAGCCCATTCTGCTCGAGCCCGCGGGCGAGCAGGAAGTGCGACACCGAAAGCTCGACCAGCTTGACCGAGCGCCCCTTGATGTCCGCCATGCTGCGGCCGTTCTTGAGCACGATCCCGTCGTTACCGTCGGAATAGTCGCCGATCAGCAGAACGGTGGTGTCCTTGCCGCCCGCGGCGGGGATCGCCAGCGCGTCCATCGTCGTCGCGACGACGCCGTCCAGCTTGCCGGCGGCATACTGGTTCACCGACTCCACGTAATCGTTGACCTGCACCAGACGGATCTTGATGCCGTATTTGTCCGCCCATTTCTTCACGATGCCGGACTGCTGGGCATAGGCCCAGGGCATCCAGCCGGTGTAGATCGACCAGCCGATCGAGAAGTCCGTCTTGGCGACGCCACCCTCCGCGTTGGCCGATCCGGCGGGCTTGCTGCCGCATCCGTTCAACGATGCCAAGACGGCCATCGCTGCAACGCTGGCGAACCACGGTCGACCCCGCATTCCGTGTTCCTTCCATCACTTATCGCCTGCCGCTCGCGTTCGTCGCGACGCGGCACGCCATGCTCTGCCTCGAGGTTGACCCTTGCGCCGAAACTGCCCCGCAGCGCGTCATCGATGAAGAGGTAAAATACTGATGGAAGCCATAGACGAAAGCTATGCCCGATCCTGTGCTCGATGCCGGCGGATCACTTCATCAAAAAACAACTGCGTCGCGGTGTCGCGCGATGGTTCGGCACGCGCGAGCAGGAAGATGTCGTAGGACGGTTCCGCATCCGCATGGAGTAGCGGCCATAACTGCTCCTTCGCCACAGCGTCGGCAGCGGCGAGCACCGGCAGGAAGCCGATGCCGACGCCCAGGCTGATCAGCCGGATCGTCTCGTTGATGTCCTCGGCCCGACCATTGACCCTTGTGCCGAGGCGATACCGCCGACGCAGGCGGGTGATCGTGTCGAGCTCGTCCTCGCCGGTCAGCACGAACCCCTCGTCCTTGAGTTCGCCAAGCCGCGCGACGCGGTGGCCGAACAGGGGGTGGCTGCGCGAACAATAAAGCTGCTGGCGTTCGACGAACAGCGGTTCGTAGGTGAGGGTGCTGCGGACATTGCTGTCATAGCCGACACCGATCTCCGCCTCGCCGTGCTCCAGCGCATCGAGCACCGCTCGCCACGGCGAGACGCGGATTTCGATATGGATGTTGGGGTTGCGGCGATGGAAACTGGCGATCGACTGGTCGAATTCCGGTGACGTCACCGCGGAGATCAACTGGATGCGGACCACGCCTTCGACCCGCTTGGTCGCCTGTGCGACCTGATGCGGGATCAGCCGCGCGGATTCGAGCATGTCCTCGCAGAGCCCGAGCAGCGCCGTCCCCGCCGCGGTCGTCTCGACGCCGGTCGAGGATCGCTTGAGCAGCTGGACGCCGACCTGGTCCTCCAGCCGTTTCAGCGCAGCACTGATGCTCGGCTGCTGCTTGTTCAGCCGCCGCGCCGCTGCGCCGATGCCGCCCGCCCGCACGATATCGACGAAGGTCCGCAACAGGTTCCAGTCGACGCGGCTCGCGAATGTCTTGTCGGGCAGGATAGCGCTGTCGTCCAAATACCGGGCTCCTGGATTGCCAGGGGCACCTTTAGCCGCGCGTCCTTCACGCGCAACGGGCTTGCACGGCCCGGTGGGAGCGGGCCGATCCGGTCAGGCGCCGAGTAAGCTCCTCCTGAAAAGCGCCTTCACGCGCCGGCTCTCGAGAACCCGTCCGATCACGTAGAGCGCGGCGAACAGGCCGGCGAAGACATAGGCGGCCGTCGGCGAGGGCTTCTCGTCCTCGTCCTTCTTGGCCTTCTTTCCCGGTTTGTCGGGTTCCGGGGCGCCCAGCGCCTTGTCGATCGGGTTGAGCGGCGTCGGCGCCTTCTTGGCGGCGGCGGCTTTCTTCGCCGCGCTTTCGGCCGATGGCTTCTCGACCTTGCCGAAATAGATCGTCGCCTGCGCGAACACCAGGAACAGCAGCGGCGCAAGGAAGCAGAACAGCAACGCCCGGCTGGTCATCGCATAGCGCAGCACCGGCCCGGACGTGCCGCGCTCGATCTGCAACACGCCGGCATCGAAGACCGACATCCGGTCCTGCGCCGGCTGGTCTTTCTTGCGGAACGTCAACGTGTCGCCGGTGCGATCATGACGGGTTCCGGTCTGGCGGAACAGCGGATCTAGCCGATCGAACGCCTCGTCGACCGATTGCCCCGGCGGCAGAGGCAGGCTGCCCCTGACGTGCCAGATCGGGTCGAGGAAACGCATGTTCACAGAACTGCCTTCGCGTACGCTGCTTGCGGCTGCCGCGGCGATCACTCGGCGGGCACCACGGCGCCCACGGACGGGCGGTCGAACCGCGCCTTCAAGGTCTTCCACCCTTCGGTGAACGGATAGGTCATCGTCTCGCGGACCGACATTGGTCGCCCGCCCTCCATGCCGAGCAGCTCTGCCTCGCCATCGACACAGGTGCCGAACATCCGGTCGATGATCACCCAGGTGTTGGAATAGTTGCTGCGACTCGCCTCATAATCCTGCGAATGGTGGACGCTGTGATGCTCGGTGGTGTTGAACAGGAAGCGCCACCAGCGCGGCGAATTGAAGCGGACGTTGATGTGCTGGTAGGTGCCGACCGCAAGCCCGAAGGTGCCGGCCAGCAGCGCGGCGCGGGGCATGAAGTCGAAGAACCCGCCGACGCCCAGACCGATCAGGAACAGCTCGACCGGATTGCCGACGGCGCCCTTGTTGACGTTCAACTGGGTGATGTAGTGATGCGGCGCGTGGGTCAGCCACAGCGGATGCCAGTTGTGCATCCCGCGGTGCATCCAATATTGCCCGAAATCGAACACGAACGAGATCAGGAAGGCCTGCAGGAGCAGCGGCAGGCCGGTGAACCAGGCGAATTTCTCCCAGTCGAACGAATGCTGCACGGCCCCGATGATGACCCCGTCGCCGATATAGCCGTCGACCAGTCGCAACGCGGTGAAGCCGAGCCCGACGTAGAACAGGTCGACGGTCAGCTCTTTCCAGGTCAGCCGCCAGCTCTCATGCCGCGGGGCAAGCCATTCGAGGCCCAGCAGCAGTAGCTTGAAGCCGATGCCGATGCCGATCGCGGTCGACGCCTTGGCGATCGAATTGGGCGCGTAGAACCAGAACGCGATCAGCGCGAACAGCATGACCGGCTGGAACCAGGTGAAGAAGACCTGCTTCGCCGGGCCGCCTTCCACCTTCGGGATGTTTTCCCAGCCGACCGTCACCGGAGACTGTGCTCCGATGATCCTGTTGCCGACGCGAACTCCGTCCATGCTGTCCCCGCACTGCCAATCTTCGGCGCGAGGATGCCGGAGATCATGCAGACACGGCATACGTCATCAGACGTATATGCTGCGGGCTGGCGTTAAGCTCCCAAGTGTCAGGCGCTACCGTTCTCGACGACGATTTCGTCGAACCGCATCCACCGGTAGATCACGAAACTGATCACCCAGGCCGCGGCGAAGAGGCCGATGATAAAGAAACCCAGCAGGTTGAACCGGCTGCCGAGTTCGACCGCCAGGTCCCAGACACCGCCCGTCATCTTCAGCTTGTCGGCCAGCAGCGCGATCGTCTCGATGCCGCCGATGACGATCGCCACCAGCGCCGACACCGCGGTGATCGTGATGTTGTAATAGAGTTTGCGGATCGGCCGCACGAACGCCCATTCGTACGCGCCGAGCATCAGCACCCCGTCCGCGGTATCCACCAGCGCCATGCCCACCGCGAACAGCACCGGGAACACCAGCACGGTGCCGAGCGCGAATCCGTTAGACGCCTGCGCCGCGGACAGGCCGAGGATGGCAACCTCGGTCGCAGTGTCGAAGCCGAGCCCGAACAGGAAGCCGAGCGGCGCCATATGCCAGGGCCGCGTCACCAGCCGGAACAGCGGGCGGAACAGCCGCGAGACGGGGCCGCGCCCGGCGAGCAGCACGTCGAGGTCGTCGTCGCGGTACGTGCCGCCGGCGCGGACATGGCCGAACGTCCGCCAGACCGAGCGCAGGATGACGAGGTTGATCGCCGCGATCGCGAACAGGAAGCCGGCCGAAAAGATCGTCGCGATGACGCCGCCGGTCGCCTTCACCGTCTCGAAACCTGCGAGCGCGCTGGCGGTGGCGGCGATCGCGACCGACGCGATCAGGATCACCGCGCTGTGCCCGATCGCGAACCACATGCCGACGCTGACCGGGCGTCCGCCGCCCTGCATCAGTTTCCGCGTGACGTTGTCGATCGCGGCGATGTGATCCGCGTCGACCGCATGGCGCAACCCTAGCGTCCAGGCGAGCAGCGCCGTCCCCAGCATCGCGGGCGCGGCGTGGAACAGGCTGCCTGCCCACACCCACGCGCCGATGTTGGCGGTGACCAGCAGCGCGAACAGCACCAGGATGCGCTTTCGCAAGCGCGCGCGGGGCTCACGCGTTGCAACGGCGTCGGAAGAAGCATGTCGCATTCAATTGTTCCCCAACGCGCTGCCCGGACGCCGCAGCAAGTAGGTGTCCATGATCCAGCCATGCTCTGCGCGCAGTTCTGCTCGACGCGCCACGATCCGCGCGCCGACCTCCGCCAGAGGCCCCGCGATCAACGCCTCGTGCGCCATCCCCAAATAGGCTCCCCACCAGATCGAAACCCCGTGCTGCGGCAGCGTGGTGAACGCGCAACCGCCGTCGAGCATCACTGCGACGCTGTCTGCTCCCTCCGGCCATCCATCGTCGCGCAGCCGCCTGCCCGTCGTGATGGCCACCGGCGCGCCGAGGGTGTTGAGCGGGATGGCGTGCGCTGCGGTCAGCGCCTGCAGGCTGGTGATGCCGGGCACGACATGGACGCGCATCGCCATCCCGTCCGCGCGCAGCCGTTCGGCGATACGCAGCGTGCTGTCGTAGAGCGACGGATCCCCCCAGACGAGCAGCGCAAGCCGCCCGCCGCGCGGCAGATGTTCGGCGATCTGCGCCGCCCAGGTTGCAGCGATCGCATCGTGCCAGTCGCCGACCGCGGCCAGATAGTCGCCGCCCGCGGCACGGACCGGCAGGTCGAACTCGACGATCCGCACCGGCCGGGTCAGCGCGGTCGCGCATAGCGTCCGGCGCAGGTCGATCAGGTCCGACTTCGCGTCGCCCTTGCGCGGCAACAGGATCAGGTCGGCGGCGTTCATCGCCGCTTCGGCCTGGCGGGTCAGGTGATCGGGATTGCCGGTGCCGATGCCGATCAGATCAAGGTCGATCACGCGTCCTCCTCCATCAGCGGGCCGTACAGGATCAGCGCCGGAGCCGTGCCGACGTCCGCGGTGAGCGCCTGCGCCAGCGCGGCGATGGTCGAACGGACCATGCGCTGGCCGGCATTGCCGACATTCTCCGCGAGCAGGGCAGGGGTCTCGGGCGAAAGTCCGTGATCGACCAGTCGCGCGGCCAGCGCCGCAAACGTCCGCTTCGGCATGAACACGACCGTGGTCGCCTCCGGGTCGGCGAGCGCGACCATGTTGAGCGCGCCGGGCAATCCGCCAGTGACGTCGTGACCGGTGACGAACTGGACGCGGCGCGCACTGAGGCGCCGCGTCAGCGGGATCGCCGCGGCTGCTGCTGCCGCGGCGGCCGAGGTGACGCCGGGGACGATCTCGAACCCGATGCTGGCCGCGCGAAGCGCCAGTATCTCCTCCTCGAGCCGCCCGAAGATTGACGGATCGCCCGATTTTAGTCGGACGACGCGCGCGCCGGTCGTCGCGTGGTCGACCAGCAACTGCGAGACGTGCGCCTGAGTCGGCGACGGCCGCCCCGCGCGCTTGCCGACGGCGACTAGGTCTGCGCCGCTGCGGACATGGCCCAGCACCGCGCCCGACGACAAATCGTCGAACAGCACCACATCGGCCGCCTGCAGCCGCGCCACCGCCTTCAGCGTCAGCAGTTCGGGATCGCCGGGTCCCGATCCGACGAACGAAACGAAGCCGCTCATCGCGCGGGTGCGATCAAATGGAAGAACGTCCCCGACACGCGGCCGCGGTACGATCCGGTCTCCGCGACGGCATTGTCCTCGGCATCACAAACCTGCGCCAGCGGCGGATCGGGCTGTTCGAGGATCGTCGAATAGTGAAACTCATGCCCGCGCAGCTCGGTACCCGCGGCCAGTCCCGCCATCGGCGCGAGCAACGTCGCGCGGCGATAGCCGAGGTGCATCCGGCGTTGCGCATAGCTGGTGACGAGGCCCAACAGGCCCGCCATCCGATGACGCGTCCCCTCGGCGTCGATCAGCGCTTCGCCCAGCGCCATATAGCCGCCGCATTCGCCGTGGACCGGGCGGGTCCGGGCGTGCTCGACTAGCCCCGCCTGAAAGGTCGAGGCGGCGGCGAGCCGTCCGGCGTGCAGTTCGGGATAGCCACCGGGCAACCAGACGAGGTCCGCACTCGCATCCGGTGCTTCGTCGGCAAGCGGCGAGAAGGGCAGGATCTCTGCCCCCGCGTTGCGCCACGCGTCGAGTATGTGCGGGTAGGTGAACGAGAAAGCGGCGTCCTGCGCCAAGGCTATGCGCTGGGCAGGGGGCGCGAACCGCCACGGTTCGGCGCTCGCGTGCGGCGTGGCGGCGGCGGCGTCACGCACCGCGTCCAGACCGACATGCGCGCGCAGGAACGTCGCATATTCTGCAATCCGCGTGTCCAGATCGGCGTGTTCACCCGCCTGCACCAGCCCCAGATGCCGCTCGGGCAGCGTCAGGTCGCCGCGCCGCGGCAGCGCGCCGAACACACGGATGCCGACCGCCGCCATGCCTGCGCGGGCAAGACGCTCGTGACGCGGGCTCGCTACCCGGTTGAGGATCACGCCCGCGATCGGCAGGTTCGGATCGTACCGCGTGAAGCCGAGCGCGGTCGCCGCCGCCGACTGCGCCTGTCCCGATACGTCGACGACCAGTACGACCGGCCAGCCCATCCGCCGCGCGACGTCGGCACTCGCACCGTTGCCGGCGGCGCCTGGCTTGGCGACCCCATCGAACAGGCCCATCGATCCCTCCGCCAGGACCAGATCAGCGTCGTCCGACCGCGCGGCGAGGCTGCGCATCATCGCGTCCGACATCGCCCAACTGTCGAGGTTGAACGACCGCCGGCCACTAGCCGCGGAGTGAAAGGCCGGGTCGATATAGTCGGGACCGCTCTTGAAAGGCTGCACCCTCAGCCCATCGTCGCGCAACGCCCGCAGCATCCCGAGCATCACCGTTGTCTTGCCGGTGCCCGACGACGGCGCGGCGATCATGAGCCCCGGTGTCACGCGATCGACCCCGCGCTCTTCGGGCGGAAGCGGCGTTCGTAGCCAGCGGCGTAGAGGCTGCTTTCGATGAAATCGTCCGCCGCGAGCACGCGTCCGACCAGGATCAGCGCGGTGCGTTCGGGACCGCCCGCTGCCGCCGCGGCGATCGTGGAGAGCGTGGCACGCACGATACGCTCGTCGGGCCAGCTCGCACGCCAGACGATCGCGACCGGGCAGTCTCCGCCATATGCTGGCAACAGGTCTGCCACGACCTGGTCGAGCACGTGGATCGACAGATGGATCGCCAGTGTCGACCCGGTGGTCGCGAAGGTCGTCAGAGCCTCGGCCGGCGGCATCGTGCTGGCGCGTCCCGGCGTGCGGGTCAGCACCACCGACTGCGTCAGGCCGGGCAGCGTTAGTTCGGCCTCCAGCGCGGCGGCGGCGGCGGCGAAGGCGGGCACCCCCGGCGTGATCGTGAACGGAATGTCGAGCGCGCGCAGGCGACGGAGTTGCTCGCCCATCGCCGACCAGATCGACAGGTCGCCCGAATGCAGCCGCGCGACGTCCTGCCCCTGCGCATGCGCCGCCTCGATTTCCGCGACAATCGCGTCGAGCGACAGCGGCGCGGTGTTCACGATCCGCGCGCCGGGCGGGCAATGATCGAGCAGCGCGCGCGGCACCAGCGATCCGGCATAGAGGCACACCGGCGATCCGGCGATCCGGTCGCGTCCTCTGAGGGTCAGCAGATCGGGCGCGCCGGGGCCGGCGCCGATGAAATGGACGGTCATGCGGAAAATCCTTCGGCGATGGCGCAGGTCGCCATGCGATCGGTGGAGATGTGGCGGTGTGCGATCAGGCGCGCACCTTCGCCGGCAGCGGCCAAAGCCGAGGCCTCGGCGACGCTGCCGGTGTGGCGTGCGGTCAGGCTGGCGGGGGATTGGGTCGTGGTGGCGACCGCGCACAACTGTCCCGGCGATACGGCGATCAGCGGGACAGCGAGTGCTTCGGCGAGCGGCGTGAGTAGCGCGGCCTTGTCGGCCGGTGTCGCCAGCGCGGTGACGCTCGGGTGGTCCGCCTGCGCGAGCGCCAACGCCGAGCGTAACGACGCCTGATTGGCGCCGGTGCGATAGCCGAAGCCCGCGACGATCACAGCGTCACGCTCCACTGGACGATCGGATAGTGCGAACGCCAGCCACGCCGCGTGCCGATCGGGGCCGCGTCGGCCAGCTCGATCCGCATCAGATCGCCGCCCTTGTCCCGCTGCCACTCGCCAAGCAGCGCTTCGGACTCAAGCGTGACGGCGTTGGCGACCAAGCGTGGCCCCGCCGGCAGATGCGTCCAGAGCCAGGCGAGCAACGCCTCCGACAGTCCGCCGCCGATGAAGATGGCGTCGGGCTTCAGGCGATCGACGAGTATGTCGGGCGCGCGGCCTTCGATCACCTCCAGTCGATCGACGCCCAGCGCGGCAGCATTGGCACGTGCGCGGGCGGCGCGGGTGGGGTCGGCCTCGAACGCCAGCGCACGCATTGAGGTGTCGGCGAGCAGCCATTCGATGCCGATCGATCCCGATCCCGCGCCGATATCCCACAGCAGTTCTCCGGGCCGGGGGGCCAGCGCCGAAAGGGTCAGCGCGCGGACAGGGCGCTTGGTGATCTGTCCGTCATGCGCGAACCAGTCGTCCGGCCGGCCGGCGACAAGAGGCAGCACCGTACCCGTTCCCGCAACGCATAGTCCGACCGCGACGGGATGCCCGACATCGTCGAAATCGCAGGCCGCGGCGGTCGTGCGCCGAATACGTTCACGCGGACCGCCCAGCGCTTCCAGAACCCACAGGCCGCTGTCGCCGAACCCGCAGTCCGTCAGGTAGCGGGCCAGCGCCCCCACCGCCGCGCCGTCGCGGACCAGCACGATCGCGCGACGATTGGGGGCGAGATGGGGGCGCAGGCGTTCGAACGGCGCGGCATGCAGCCCGAGGCAGGCAATATCCTCGATCGGCCAGCCCAGCCGGGCGGCCGCCAGCGCGAAGGTGGACGGGGAGGGATGCGCGACCCACTCGTCCGGCGTGAGATGGCGCGTCACGACCGAGCCCGCACCGAACCAGAACGGATCGCTCGAGACCAGGATTACCACCCGACTGCCACGGCGCGCGAGCAGCGGTGCGATGCCGTCCGCGAACGGCACCGGCCAGGGCGTCGCCGCGCAGCCCGGATCGCCAAGCAACGCCAAGTGTCGCGCGGCACCCGTCAGCCAATCGGCGCGCGCGATCGCTTCGCGACTTGCGGCGGACAGCCCCGCCGGTCCATCCTCGCCGATCCCGACGATCGTCAGCCACGGATTGCCGAACCTCTCAACCATGCCGCACGTCCTGATCCTCGGCGGCACGACCGAAGCGAGCGCGTTGGCGACCGCGCTGGCGGAACACCGCATTCGCGCGACACTGAGCTATGCAGGTCGCGTGAAGACGCCGAAACTGCAGCCGGTCGCGGTGCGCATCGGCGGTTTCGGTGGCGTCGCAGGGCTCGCCGCCTACCTTCGCGACGCGCGCATCACTCATCTGGTCGACGCGACGCATCCCTTCGCTGCGCAGATGAGCGCCAACGCCGTCACTGCTGCGGAGCAGGCCGGTGTTGCGCACATCGCGTTGACGCGGCCCGGTTGGGCAGCCGGGGAGGGCGACCGCTGGCACCGCGTACCCGACATCGCCGGCGCGGTGGCGGCGCTGGCGGGGGCGCCGCGCCGCGTGATGCTGGCCCTGGGGCGGATGCACGTTGCCGCGTTCGGCGCGCAGCCGCAGCATCACTATCTGCTCCGCTTCGTCGATCGAGCCGACGAACCCATCGCATTGCCGAACCACCGGCTCGTCGTTGATCGCGGCCCGTTCACAGAACAATCCGATCGCGCGCTGCTGCAGGCGGAACGCATCGACCTGCTGGTGTGCAAGGATGCCGGCGGCATCGGCGCGCAAGCCAAGCTGATCGCCGCGCGCGCGCTGGGGCTGCCGGTCGTCATGATCGACCGGCCACCGCTGCCCGACCGGGTCGAGGTGCACGACGTCGCTGCGGTGCTGCGCTGGATCGATCATGTTGCCGATCCCGGGGCCGACCGAGGGGTATAGAGGAACCGGGTCCCGGCGATCATCCGCGTCCGGCTCGATCCGATGATGACGACCGTGCGCATGTCCGCCATCTCGGCCCTCGCATCGGGCAGCGCGACGACCTGCAGATGCTCCTCCGTGGTCGAGACGGCACGGGCGAACAGCACCGGGCGCTCGTCCGCGCAGGTTTCACGTAAGATTGCGAATGCCCCGGTCAACCCGTCGGGACGCGCCTTCGACCGGGGATTGTAGAAGGCAATGGCGAAATCGGCCTCGGCCGCAAGCCGGACGCGGCGTTCGACGATCGCCTGCGGTTTCAGATTGTCGGACAGGTTGATGGCGCAGAAATCATGCCCCAGCGGAGCACCGGCACGCGCCGCGGCGGCGAGCATCGCGGTGATGCCGGGCAGCACGCGCACGTCGATCGTCCGCCACGCCGGCGGGCCGTCTTCGATCGCCTCGAACACCGCGGCCGCCATCGCGAAGACGCCCGGGTCGCCCGACGACACGACTACCACTCGGTGGCCGGCCAGCGCCAGTTCGAGCGCGTGCGCGGCGCGATCCAGCTCGACACGATTGTCCGACGGATGCAGCGTCAGGCCGGCACGCGGCGCGATACGCGCGACATAGGGGATATAGCCGATGACGTCGGTCGCCATGGCCAGCGCCTCGGTAACCTCGGGCGTCACCAACGCCTCGTCGCCCGGCCCCAGCCCGGCGATGGCTAGCCATCCGGTCATGGCCGACGTCCTTGTCCGTGGATCAGGAGGATGGAAAAATACGGTGCGATCGTGTCCGCATCGACCAGCCGGCGCACGCGCTGATCGGGCATCGCCGCGTGCTCGACCAGCCAGGCGGCGTCCTCGCGCCCGGCGTCGGCAACCGCGCGGCGCAGCTTACCCAAATGACGGCCGATCTTCATCACCACCAGCGCATCGGTGTCGCGGATGCGGCGCACCAGGTCCGCTTCGGGGAGCGTCGCGGTCAGCACGGTCAGTACGTCGTCGCCCCAGGTGATCGGGTTCGCACTCGCGGTCCACGCGCTGGACATGCCGGTGATGCCGGGCACGACCTGCACCGGCACGATCCCCGTCAGGCGGCTGTGCAGGTGCATGAACGATCCGTAGAAGAACGGATCGCCCTCGCACAGCACGACGACGTCCTCGCCCGCCTGCGCCAGCGTGCCGACATGCCGGGCGCAGTCGGCATAGAATTCGCTCAACTGGGCGTTGTAGCGCGGATCGGCAGTCGGGATTTCGGTCGTAACGGGATACTCCATCGCGAATTCGACGGCGTCCGCGCGCAGCATGCCTTCGACAATCCGCCGCGCCTGCCCCGGGCGACCCGCCTTACGGAAGAACGCGATATGACGTGCGCTCCGGACAAGCCGATCGGCGCGCACGCTCATCAGATCCTGCGCGCCGGGACCCAGACCCACGCCGTGAACGATACCGGACGTCATTCCGCGCGGCTCGCTAGCGCGTTGATGGCGGCGACGGTGATCGCGCTGCCGCCCATCCGCCCCTCGACGATCGCGCACGGGACCGGCTGCGCCGCCCACAGTGCCGCCTTCGATTCCACGGCACCGACAAAGCCGACGGGGCAGCCGATGATCGCCGCCGGACGCGGGCAGTCCGGGTCCTCCAGCATATTGAGCAGGTGGAACAGCGCGGTCGGCGCGTTGCCGATGCCAACCACAGCCCCGGCCAGATGCGGGCGCCACGATTCCAGTGCCGCCGCCGACCGCGTGTTGCCCATCGCCCGCGCCAGTTCGGGCGTCTCTGGCGCATGCAGCGTACAGATCACCGGGTTGTCCGCCGGCAGGCGCGCGCGCGTGATGCCTTCGGTCACCATGCGCGCGTCGCACAGGATCGGCGCTCCGCGTTCCAGCGCGGTTCGTGCGGCGATGGCGAAACCAGGCGAGAACCGGATATGCGCGGCGAGATCGACCAGCCCGGCGGCGTGGATCATGCGGACCGCGATCGGCTCTTCGGCATCGTCGAAGCGGGCAAGGTCCGCCTCTGCGCGGATCGTGGCGAAGGACTGGCGATAGATCGCGGCGCCATCGGTCTCGTAGACGTACGGCATCAGGCGGCTCCGAAATAGGCAAGAATTTGGGATGCGTCGAAGCCCGCGCGCAGGGGCATTGCGCCAGCGCGGGCGTCGAACGCCAGATCGTAGCGCCCGTCGCGTCCGGTCAGCACGACATCGGCGGGGGCGGCCCGCGCGCAACCCTTCGCGCAGCCCGACACGTGCAGCCGTCCCGTCACGACCGGCGCGAGGCGGGTGGCGAGCGCGCGCGTCTCGACACTCCCCTGCGGGCATGCCGGCGCGCCGACACAGGCGTCGACATCGATAAGCGCGTCGGTATCGCCGATTGCGTCGACGCCCTCAACGAGCAGGATGCGCCACGGCGTCGTACGGGCGGCGCGAACGTCCGAATCGTTAAGGTTCGCCCCGAAGCGTTCGGCATCGATCCGCCCGAACGCGAGCGCCTGTACGCTGCCGAGTGGGTGGCTGCCGGGCACAAGTGACGCCGCCGGGGGAGAGGGGCGGTCGGTGCCGTCGGCCCAGCCGGGCAGCGGCGCGTGGTGCCGCACCATCCTTCCCGCGTCGCGACCGCCGGTGGCGACGAACCATTCGGCTAGGGCAATGATCGCGTCGACCTCACCGCCGTGCGGCAAAGCCACGCCGGTGGCGCGACCCTCCGCGCGCAGCATCAGGCCGCCAGCAATGTAGCGTTCGATCCTGAAATCTGCTGGCGACGTCGACAGTACCGGCGCAGATCCGGCGTCGATCGCGAAGCCGACCTTGCCGGGAAGGTCGGGCAGTTCGGCGAGGCGTCGTTCGAGTTCGGTCGCGATGCGGTGCGTATCGTCGCCGGTCGTCCAGTCGGGGGCAACGAGGATCGCGCGGCGTGCCTCTCGCATAGGATCAGGGTCGACCAGGCCGAGCACTACCAGTGCCGCCACCAGCGGTTCCCAACCGCGCTCCGCAACGCCGCGGATCTGCAGGTTCGCACGGTTGGTCATGTCGATCTGACCATTGCCATACCGCGATGCCGCCGCGCACAGGCCGAGCATCTGCTCGCGGGTCAGCCGGCCGAGGGACGGACGGACGCGTACCAACAGGCCGTCTCCCCCCGCCATCGGTCGCCAGACGGTCGGGCACCAGCCGCGCACCACGCTCATGCTGCGCCAGCCAGCTGTGCGAGGATCGAGTTACGCCGGGTCTGCCACAGCCCCGCGGCGTGCAACGCCAAAAACCGCGCCTCCATCGCCGCCAGCGCCGCCGGGTTGACGGCACTCAGGAACGCACGGACGTCATCGCTTGCCAACGTCGCGTCGTAATACAGGTCGATCGATTCAGGCGTCACCACGCCCGCGAGGTGCGCGAACATGCCGAGATGATCGAGCGTCGCCGCGATCTCGGCCGCACCGCGGAAGCCGTGGCGCATCATGCCCGCTATCCAACGTGGATTCGCGGCGCGCGCGCGGACGACCCGGGCGATCTCTTCGGTCAGCGGGCGGGCGCGGAGGCGGTCGGGATCGGTCGCGTCAAGGTGATAGAGTGCCGCGCTGCCACCGGTCACAGCCTGTGCCGCAGCGAAGCCCGCCTCGTGCGCCGCATAATCGGCGGCGAGCAGCAGGTCGGTCTCGGGCAAGTCCTGCACGTGCACGAACAGTTCCGCCGCCGCGACCCGCTCGCGCAACGCGGCCGGATTGGCGCGCTCGTCCACACCGTCCAGCACATGCGAGGAGGCAGCGAGCCAGGCCTCACCCGCGATATGCCGCGCCTCGGGCGTGTAGATATCGGCGGCATCGCCCAGGCCGACGCCGTATCGGCCGGGCTCGGGGCCGAAGACGCGCGGCGCGGGCGGCGTTCCGACGAAAGGGTTCAAATCCCGCGGCTCGTCCCGCGCGGCGATCGCACGAACCGCCTGGCCGAACATCGCGCACAAGGTTGGAAAGGCGTCGCGGAACAGTCCGGATACGCGCAACGTCACGTCCACCCGCGGTCGGTCGAGCAGCGCGAGCGCCAGGATCTCGACCCCCGTCACGCGGTCCGATGCCATGTCCCAGACCGGTTCTGCGCCGAGCAGGTGGAGCGCCATCGCGAACTCCTCGCCTGCCGTGCGCATCGTCGCCGATCCCCACAGGTCGACCACCAGCGTCTTGGGATAATCGCCATGATCCTGCAGATGGCGGCGGACCAGTTCGTCCGCGAGCCGCACGCCCTGCAGATGCGCGGACCGCGACGGCACCGATCGCGGGTCCGTGGTGTAGAGGTTCCGCCCGGTCGGCAGCACGTCGCGCCGCCCGCGCCACGGTGATCCCGACGGTCCCGCAGGCACGCGCCGCCCGTCGAGCGCAACGAGCAGCCCGTCGCGCTCGGCGTCGCCCTGGTGCTCGCGGCCGAAGACATGCAGCCCGTCGCCGAACTGGCTGTCCTTCACGTCGCAGACGAAGGTATCGATCCGAGTGATTGCTTCCGCATCCGATCGCGCCGCGTCGAGCCCGAGCACGCCGTCGAGCCCGAGCGTCCGCGCCTCGTCGCGGATGTCCGCGCGCAGCCGCGTTCGTCGGGGTGGATCGAGGCCGTCGGCGCCCGAGAATTCGTCGAGCAGCGCCTCCAGCCGGCCTAGCCCGGTGCCGCTGGCGGTGCGCTCCAGCGGCGGCGGGACGTGGCCGATCGTCACCGCGCCGATGCGGCGTTTGGCCTGTGCGGCCTCGCCGGGATCGTTGACGATGAACGGATAGACGATCGGCATCGCGCCGGTCAGCGCCTCGGGCCAGCACGCGTCCGACAGCGCGACCGCCTTGCCCGGCAGCCACTCCAGCGTGCCGTGCGCGCCGACATGCACCAGTGCATCGATCCCGCTGGCGTGCAGCCAAAGGTAGAAAGCGACATAGGCATGGCACGGGCAGCGCGAGAGGTCGTGATACTCCTCCGCCCGCACCGCGGAACGACCGCGTTCGGGTTGGAGCAGGACGATGCTCTCGCCACTGCGGAAACCGGCGAAGCGGACCATGCCGTCGGTCACGGCGGGATCGTCCTCGGGGTCTCCCCACGCCGTGGCAAGGTCGGCTTGTAACTCGGCGGGCAGACGGGCCAGTGCCGCGCGGTATTCGGCGATCGGCCAGGCGAGCGTCTGTGATCCCAGCGTGCGGGCCAGATCGGCAGGGCAGGTCTCGGTCGCATAACCCGCCTGACCCAGGTCGTGCAGGATCGCTGCGACCGAGGCGAGCGCGTCGAGTCCGACCGCATGCGCCATTTGATGTGTCTTGCCCGGATAGGTCGACACGACGATCGCCAGCCGTCGCCGCGCCGCTGGGGTCCTCGCTAGACCGATCCAGCCATCGATACGCGCGACGATCGCCGCGATCCGCGCTGGATCGGCACGATGCTGGCGACGGGCGAATTGCAGGTCGGGATCGCGGCTGGCGTCGGCCTTGAAGCTCGCCACCCCCGCGAACAGCCGGCCGTCCACTTCGGGCAGTACCACGTGCATGGCCAGATCGGCCGGCGACAATCCGCGCGGCGCCGCGGCCCAGGCGGCGCGGTCCGAGGTGGCGAGCGCGACCTGGAATACCGGCACGCCGGCGCCGTCCAGCGGCGTCGTGCCGGCCTCGTCACGCGCGGAAAACGCGGTGGCGTTGACGATCGCCGCCGGCGCCAACGCCGACACCCATCGCCGCAGCCATCCGCTCGCCGCCGGGTCCTTCAGCGACGGCGCGAACAGCGCGAGCACGTCATATCCGCGCGCCGCAAACGCCGCCTCGAGCGCCGCGACCGGATCGAGATCCGCCGCGGTCAGATAGGATCGGTAGAAGACGATCAGGATGCGCGGCCGGGGCGCAGTCAGCGCGAAGGCGGCGGGGCAGACCACGACGCTATTTGCTTGCCATCCGCCGACAGCGGAGATCGCGCGCGCTTCGAGCACAGGTCCGACATCGCCGCCTGCCGCCTGCGCGAAACAGGCCAGCGCCGCCTGTGCCGCGGTCGCGCCGCCGATGTCGCACAGGTCCGACAGCCGACGCAGCACTGGGATCGGCACGGTCGATGCCGCGTCGAGCCTTGCATCGATGCGGCCGTCCGCAGGCACTACCGCAAGCGCGATACCCTGGCGCCGTGCCAGCGCTTCGACCTGCTGCATGCCATAGGCCCAATAGGCCGCGCCGCCGATCAGCCGGATCAGGATACCCTTCGCACCCGACAGCGTCCGCTCGACATAGGTATCGATCGACAGCGGATGCGTGAGTTCTGTCAGGTTTGCCAGCCGCAAACTCGGCAACGCGGCACCGCCGGCGTCCGCCACGGCATCACGCCACCCTGCGGCGAACGCGCCCAAGTCGCTGTCGGAGAAGGACAGGATCACCAGGTCCGCGGCATCCTGCCCCAGATCGCGTGGCGATGCGGTCTCCTCCAACCCGTGGGTTTCGCGGAAGATGACGTGCATGGCGGGGTCAGGCCTGCAGGGCGGCCCGGATCGCGACGGGATCGAGCCGGTCGCGCTCGGCGATCACCACTAGCCTGGTACGGCGCGGCTCGTCCGCGCGCCACGGCCGATCGTAATGCGTACGCACCCGCGCGCCGACCGCCTGCACCAGCAGCCGCATCGGTTTGCCCGCGACCGCGGCATAGCCCTTCACGCGCAGCACGTCGCCGCCGCCAGCCAGCGTTTCGATCCGCGTTGCCAGCGCGTCCGGCGCGGCGATCTCGTCCCAATCGACGACGATGCTGTCGAAATCGTCATGTTCGTGATCGTCCTCACCGTCATGATGCGACGGGCGTGCAGCGATATCGTCCTCCGCCGCCGCGCCGATCCCCAGCACGATGCGCGGGTCGACCACGCCGTCGACCAGTTCGATGATCGGCAGCGATCGCGGCGTCTCGGCGGCGATCACCGCGCGGGCCGCGGCGATGCCGTCCGGGCCGGCCAGGTCGCATTTGGTCAGCAGCACCATGTCGGCGCAGGCGAGCTGGTCCTCGAACACTTCGGACAGCGGCGTCTCGTGGTCGATGCTTGGGTCGGCGGCGCGCTGCGCATCGAGCGCGGTCACGTCGGGGGCGAACCGCCCGGCCGCCACCGCCTCGGCATCCGCCAGCGCGATCACGCCGTCGACGGTGATGCGCGATCGGATCGCCGGCCAGTCGAACGCCTTCAGCAACGGCTTGGGCAGCGCCAGCCCCGACGTTTCGATCAGGATATGGTCGGGCCGGGGATCGAGCGCGAGCAGCGTTTCGACGGTCGGGATGAAATCGTCGGCAACGGTGCAGCAGATGCAGCCATTGGCCAGCTCGACGATGTTCTCGGCCGGGCAGTCGGGGATTGCACAGCCCTTCAGGATGTCGCCATCGACGCCCAGCGTGCCGAATTCGTTGACGACCACCGCCAGCCGGCGCCCGCCCGCCTCGCGGATCAGATGGCTGATGAGCGTCGTCTTGCCGGCACCCAGAAAGCCGGTGACGATGGTGACGGGCACCTTCGATAGATCGGACACGTATATTCCCCACGGCACTGGCAACGACCGGCGGGGGCCGACATGTCGGCCGGCGCACACGTCCGGCGGGGCACCGAGAGCCCGTCGCAGCGCACACCGATGCAGCCCCAGCCACACAGGTTCGTCGCTCAGACGGAGAACCGTGCCGCGACCACCCCCTGGATCGAAGCAAGAGCGACCTTATCGCCGGCAGGTCTCCTGGCTTGCGGGTCAAAGCTGAGGCGTCGCCTTCCCAGGTGATGCATCCGGGGATGCACCGGTCCCAGTGGCTGCCCCCTAAGGAGCATGACGCCTTCGCTCACCGCTCACAGTTGCAGGGACAGCCGCGGATTTGGGGCGAACCCCGCACCGCATTCCCATTCAAGCCCCTCGCGGGGCACCGGCGCGATCAACGAGGACCGAAACGGCCCTCGTCGGCTCGTCTAGCTGGCGGTGGGGACTTTGCCAAACCGTCATTCGCGCGGGCCAGGCTCATGTCAGCGCTGCTTCTTGGTCGTCGATGCGGTGAAATCGGGGTCCTTGTTCGCCACCCAGTCGACGAACTTGCGCATCGCCGGGTTCAGCAACAGGCCCTCGACGTCGGTGCCGTGACGCTGAAGTTCGGAATTGGTGAAGTTCGCGGTCACCGTCTGCTGGCAGATCGGGTGCATCGGTACGACATCGCGGCCGCCGCGGCTCTTGGGCACGGGATGATGCCAGACGATCGTCTTGCCGGTCGGCCGTCCGCATAGCCAGCACGGCGGCACCGGTTCGGCCACCTCGTCCTCGACCGGCTCGTTTTCGTAAGGGCCGTGTTTCGAATGCTTGCGGGCCATGCGTCTACCTGGATTGCTGAACTGCGCCGCCCGCCTGTAGCGGTGTCGGCCGCGTTACTACAGCCCCGCGTCGATGGCTTCGGTCGCTACGCGGCAACTCCCCCGAGCGGGACCGCGGTCATGATCGGCGCGCCGAGACCGAACGTGTCGGCCTTGCCCGGAACCGCGACCGTCGGTGGTGCCCGTGTCGCGCTATGGCCGGCACGAGCGTTCTGGACGATCGCCTCCAACGCGGTCGCGTGGTCGGGCAGCGATTGCACCAGGCTGTGCTGCATCGCTGCCATCTGGCCGGTGAAGCGCTGCCATTGCGGCAGCGGAAGGATGTCGGTGCCGGTCCCGACCGGTCCTGCGTAAAAGCCCTTGCCGAACAGCACGCAGCTGACGCTCCACGCGCTGAACACGGTCGACGCGCGGGGATCGAAGCTGTCGGGCAGCGCGTGGCGCCACAGGTCGAGGCATTCCTGCAGGCCGTCCGAGCGCTTGGCATCGTGGCGCAGGGTTTGCCAGTAGGGGGTGTCTTCGCGATTGCCGAGGGTGAAGTGCAGGCCCAGGAAGTCGCGAACTTCGTCGTAGAGCGTGGACATCTCGCGATTGAACTTGGCGATCGGCGCGGGCTCGAAATCGCGGCTGGGCAGCATCCGCAGCAGCCGGCGGCAGGCATAGTCGACGAACTGGATCGAGGTCGATTCGAGCGGTTCGAGGAATCCGCCGGACAGCCCGATCGCGACGCAATTACCGACGAACGATCGCCGCACGCGGCCGACGCGCATCGCTATCGCTCTAGGCGCGGTCACCTGCGCTGCGGCGCCGTTGCGGGCGATCAGCGCGTCCGCCGCCTGGTCGTCGGTCATAAATGTGCTGCAGAACACGTGGCCGGTGCCGACCCGCGAGCGCAGCGGGATACGCCAGCTCCACCCGGCGTCGCTGGCGGTCGCGACCGTCGCCGGCAACAGCGCGCGGTCGGCATCGTGCGCGACCTGGATCGCGATCGCGCGGTCGTTGGGCAGATAGTCCGCATAGGACAGGAACGGCTCGCCCAGTGCCTCCTGGATCGCCACACCGCGAAACCCCGAACAGTCGATCACCAGCTCGGCCGGCCGCCTGCCGCCGTCGGCCAGTTGGATCGCGGCGATGTGGCCGTTGTCCGCGCGCTCGATACCGATAACGGTGTCGCGGACATGCTCGACGCCGCGCGCGACGCAGATTTCGCGCAGGAAGTCCGCGAACAGCCCCGCGTCGAAATGATAGGCGTAGTTCAGCGCGCCCTTGTACGGTTGCCCGTCCGCCTGGCGGGGCGAGCGGAACGCGGCGACGGCGGCGGGGCAATGGCCGATCACCGCGGCGAGTTCGGGCGCCAGCGCGGTGCCGTCGGGGATGCCGTACGCCAGCAGCGACGCCGCCGGATTGCGGTCGGCGATTTGCACGCCGCCCGAAAACGGATGGAAGAAATCGCCGCCGCGGCCTTGCGCGTCGCGGTCCCAATCCTTGAAGCGGACGCCGAGCTTGAACGTCGCCTGCGTCCGCGCGATGAATTCCGCTTCGTCGATCTGCAGTCCGTTCAGCGCGGCGCGGAGCGGTGGTATCGTCGATTCGCCGACGCCGATCGTCGGGATCGTCGGCGATTCGACCAACGTGACGCAGACGCCGTCGGGATGCGCCAGCCCCCATTGCAGCCGATGGTTCATGTGCGCGGCGACCAGCCAGCCGGTGGTGCCGCCGCCGATGATCAGGATGTCCTTGATCGGCGCGCTCATGGGGCGCTCGGCAGGCGGTGATCCGCCGGGACGGTGTAGCCGAACGAGAGGATGATCCGCTTGCGATCGCCACCGACCGCCTCGGACGCGTGCGGGGTCTCGCTGGCGTAGAAGCAGAACAGCGCACGCTCTGCGACATCGATCGCTACGTTCCGCAACAGCGGCCTGCCGCCGTCGGTCGGCAGTTGCAGGAACAGGTTGCAGCGCAGGTGTCGCGTGCCGGCCGGGCTCGCATCCTTGTGCCGGTGCACCGCGCCGCCGCGTGCAATGATGCTGAGATAATGGCCGATGACACTCTCGGTGACTGCGTCTTGCCCTAGCGCCATTGCCTTGACGACCCGTTGGCGGACCGCGTCCCAGAGCGGGTGGGGCGCGGGCAGCGCGTCGATCTGCAGGAACGCGCGGCCAGGGCCGTTCGGTCGCAGATGCCGCTCCATCGCATACGCCCATTCGCGCAAGGCATGCTGTTCGTCGGCCGTGACAAATTCTGCGGCACTGCGGTAAAGAGCCGGTGCCGGCGATGGATCGATATCCGATGATTCTGTGAAGTCTATCGGGGGCATGTGGACTGATTCCGGCAGCGATCTCGACAGACAGTATCAATGTCGCGTCAATGTCAATTCTTGCGAATAGTATCCGATACTGGTCAGGTGTCGGCGGGAGGGCGCGAGAATGAACCGGGACATGGCCGTGCTACGCGATCCGATCGTTGGCGGACTGCTCACGCGCGACGGCGACGCGTTGCTGGGCACGGACGGCGCGCGTTATCCGATCGTCGACGGCATCCCGCGCTTCGTGCCGGCCAGCAACTACGCCGACGATTTCGGCGCGCAGTGGAAACGCTTCCCGCGCACGCAACTCGACTCGCACAGTGGCCTGACGATTTCCGAGGATCGGCTGGCGCGTTGCCTGCTCGGCGAACTCGGCGCGATCGCCGGCAAGAGCGTGCTCGAGGCCGGATCGGGGGCGGGGCGCTTCACCGAAATCCTGCTGCGCGCGGGCGCCGTTGTCCATTCGTTCGACGTCTCCGCGGCGGTCGAGGCGAATGCGGCGAACAACGGCGGCAACAACGGCGCAGCGGATACGCTGACGCTGGTCCAGGCGGACATCCTCCACATCCCGTTCGCGCCCGGCAGCCATGATTACGTCGTGTGCCTGGGCGTGCTCCAGCACACGCCGTCTCCCGAAGCGAGCATCGCCAGCCTGTGGACGATGGTGAAGCCCGGCGGTCGGCTTGTGATCGATCATTACCGCTATCGCCGCCGGTTCGCCCTGCCGACGCCGTTCGGCGATGCGGCCAGCCTGTATCGCTGGATCACGCTGCGGCTGAAACCGGCCGCGCGAGCGGCGTTCGTGGGGCGCGTGACGAACTTCTGGTTTCCAGTCCATTGGCGCTTCCGTCGGTCGCTGACCGCGCAGCGGATCATCCGGCGGTTCTCGCCGGTGCGCTTCTATTACCCCGACCTGCCACTCCGCGACCGCGCGATGCACTATCAATGGTCGCTGCTCGACACGCATGACAGCACCACTGACGTGTTCAAGCATCTGCGCAGCCCGGACCAAATCCGCGCCGTGCTGGAGCGGCTCGGCGCCATCGACATCCATGTCGCGATCGGCGGCAACGGCGTGGAGGCGTGGTGCGTCAAACCCGTTCCGTGAGAATGTCGGCGGCCCCGTCCAGCGGCATCGTCGATCTCGCCCGCGGCTTTGCGCGGTCGAGCGGCCGTCGCGGCGTCTGGGCGTTCGTGCTGATGATCGCCGGCGCGCTGACCGAAGGGATCGGCCTCGTCCTGATCGTGCCGATCGTCGCGTTGCTGATCCGCCCCAACGCCGGGCAGGTGGCGGGGCAGAATGTCGGGCGCTTCCGCCACGCCGCCGCGGTCGTCGCGCGCAGCGTCGGCATCACCACCCCGGCCGGGCAGCTTACGCTGATCCTCGCGCTGTTCGTCGCGGCGATGGCTATGCGCGCGCTGATCCTCGGCGTGCGCGACCGGCTGGTGTTCGAACTGCAGCTGCGGTTCGTCGATGCCGAACGCACCGCGCTGTTCCAGGCACTCGGCCAATCGCGGTGGCAGGATATCGCGGGCCTGCGCCACGCACGGGTGACGCAGGCGCTCGGCGCGGACATTCCGCGCATATCGACCGCGCTGACGCTGTTGCTGGGGACGACCACCGCATTGGTCATGCTGGCGGGCCAGTGGCTGGTGCTGCTGGTGATCGCACCGGTTCTCGCGGCGCTGGCGCTGGCGGCGATGCTGCTCGCTGCGCTGGCATCGGCGACGATTTTTCGTCGCGCGGCGGCATTGGGCGAACGCGTGCGCCACGGGACCCTTTCGATGGTCGACCTGAGCGCGCAGCTGATGGGGGGGCTGAAGCTCGCACTTGCACAGAACATGCAGCGCGCGTTCACGACCGAGTTCATGGCCGGCCTGCGCGATTTGGGCGGACGCCAGCGGGTGTTCAGTCGACGCGCGGCCCGCATCCGTGCGCTGACCACGGTCGGCGCGGCGGTCGTGCTGGCCGGGGTCGTGCTCGTCGGGACCGGGCTGCGCATCTCGGCACCGACATTGATCGGCGCGCTGGCGATCTTCGCGCGGATGTTCGGCCCCGCGACGACGACGCTGCAGGCGACGCAACAGCTCGCCGGCGTGCTGCCATCCTATGTCGCGGTGCGCGACCTGATCCGCGACCTGACGCATGATCGCCCGAGCGCAGGCATTATCGAGATGGTCGGCGGCACCATCACGCTCGACGGCGTAAGCTACGCGCATGCCGGCGGGGCAGGGGGCGTCCGCGGCATCGACGTGGCGATCGCCCAGGGCGAGCGGGTCGGCGTGGCCGGCGCCTCTGGGGCGGGGAAGACGACGTTCGTCGATCTGCTCTGCGGAATCCTGGTGCCCGATAGCGGCACCGTCCGGATCGACGACGTTCCGCTCGATCAGGTGGCGGCGGGCTGGCGCGACCGGATCGCCTATGTCGCGCAGGATCCGTACCTGTTCCACGACAGCATCCGCCGCAATCTCGCCTGGGGTATCGCGGCGGTCGGCGAGGCTGCGATCTGGACCGCGCTAGATCATGTCGAGGCCGGTCGGCTGGTCCGGCGCATGCCGGCGGGCCTCGACACGATGGTCGGCGAGCGCGGCGCGCGGTTGTCGGGCGGCGAGCGGCAGCGGCTGGCGCTGGCACGTGCGCTGCTGCGCCGGCCCGACCTGCTGATCCTCGACGAGGCGACCAACGCGATCGACCTCTCTACCGAGGCGACCTTGCTGTCGCGGCTCGCGGTGCTGTTGCCCGATGCGACGATCGTCGTCGTCGGTCACCGCCCCGAAACGCTTGCATTGTGCGACCGCATTCTGACCTTCGCGGAGGGTCGCCTGGTCGCCGATGTCGCGGTCAGCGTGATCCGAAGCCGGTGACGATCGTCTTTATCGTCCGCACGACGATCAGCATGTCGATCCAGAAGGTGAAGCGGCTGATGTAGAAGAAGTCGTAGCCGAGCTTCTTCAGCACCTCGTCGAGCTCGGCGACATGCCCCTGGTTGACCTGCGCCCAGCCCGAGATCCCCGGCCGGACGACGTGGCGATAGCGATAGAAGGGCAGTTCGGCCTGGTACCAGCGGGCGAGCACCGCGGCCTCGGGGCGTGGCCCGATCCAGCTCATCTCGCCGCGCAGGATGTTCAGCAGCTGCGGCAGTTCGTCCATCCGCGTGCGGCGCAGGACACGGCCGATCGGCGTCACCCGCGCATCGCCTTCGCTTGTGATCGCGAGTCTAAGGCCCTCGGGGTCGTCGGGTACCGGCGGCGGACAGCCGCGCATCGTCCGAAACTTCCACATTTCGAACGGGTGCCCGCGATAGCCGATCCGCGTCTGGCAGAAGAACACCGGTCCCGCCGAGCCAAGCTTGATCAGCAGCGCGACGCCGATCATCGGCAACAGCGCGAACGGCAGGACCGCACAGGCGATCAGTATGTCGCACGCCTGCTTGACCGCCAGATAGGTCGAGTTCGGCACCAGCGAGCCGAACGCGTTCTCGGACAGATGCTCCATCTGCACCTGCCCGGTCAGCGACTGGCGGAGCTGTTTGTAATGCACCACCGAAACGCCCGCGAGCACGCATTCGGCGAGGAAACTCAGCCAGTCGGGGCCGAGATCGTGATCGAAATCGGCGGCGAGCGTCGCGCAGTCCGGCGGCATGCGGGGCTGGTCGAGCAGCGCCCAGTCGATGCTGGCGATCCCGTAAAGGCTGGCGACGCGGCCGAGCGGGACCACCGCGATCGTCAGCCGCTGGCGCCGCTGCAGCATGAAATACACGGTGTAATGCCAGATCAGCGCGGCACCGAAACCGGCCAGCAGCAGGGGGCGGCTATAGTCGAGCCGGAGCAGGAACAGCACCGCGAAGACCGCGGCGAAGGTCGAGGAGAACACCGGCAGCACGTAATAGCTGGCGCGGATGCCGGGAAATGCGATCAGGTTGCGGAACAGCCAGAAGCCGAGGGTGATCGCGGTCAGGTTGGCGAGGAAGGACAGCGGGAACAGGTCGAGCGCCAGCAGTTCCGGCGCGACGATCGCGGCGATCGTCGAGGGCAGGATCGCGCCCAGGACGATACCGCCGGCAAGCTGCGCGCCGCTGCGATTCCAGACCTGCCACCGTGCGAAACGCTGTGGGAGCGGGATCGATCGCGCCAGCATCGTGGGCGCCGGCTTACAGCCGCCACCGCCGCACGCCGTCGAACGCGGCATGCGGTGGCACGATGTTCTTGAGGTCGCCGAACAGCCCGCCGGGCTTGACCAGCGCGACTAGTTGGGTTGCCGTCAGCGCGCGATACGCGTCGTGTGCGACGGCTAGCAGGACGACGTCATACGCTGCCGACGGCATGTCGGGCAGCAGCACGATGCCGTGTTCGTGGACGGCGTTCGCGGGCGAGGCGAGGGGGTCGTGGACGTCGACGACATGGCCAAGCGCCACGCACCGGGCGATCAGATCGGCGACCTTGCTGTTGCGCAGGTCCGGCACGTTTTCCTTGAAGGTCAGGCCCAGCACCAGGATGCGCGCGCCCGGTTCGAGCCCTGCGCACAACTGGTCGGCGATCCAGACCGCCATCGAATCGTTGATCGATCGGCCGGCGAGGATGACCACCGGCTGATGCCCGGCCATTTCGGCGCAGTGGCTGAGATAATAGGGATCGACGCCGATGCAGTGGCCGCCGACCAGCCCGGGCTGGAACGGCAGGAAGTTCCACTTGGTCCCCGCCGCCTCCAGCACGTCCCACACCGACAGGCCGAGCTTGCCGACGATCTGCGCGACTTCGTTGACGAAGGCGATGTTGATGTCGCGCTGGGCGTTCTCGATCACTTTGGCGGCTTCGGCGATCGCGATCGATGCGGCGGGAAAGGTGCCGCCGGTGACGTGGTCGTATATCGCGCACAGCCGGCGCGTGACCTCCGGCGTTTCGCCTGCGACGACCTTGGCGATGCGTTCGATGCCGTGCTCGCGGTCGCCGGGGTTGATGCGTTCGGGGGAATAGCCGAGCACGAAGTCGCGACCGCGCTGCAAGCCCGAGACCGCCTCGATGATCGGGCCGCACACATCCTCGGTCACGCCGGGATAGACGGTGCTTTCATAGACGATGATCGGCACGCGGGCGGGGTCGATCATCCGCGCCACCATCGCCGTCGCGCGGCGGACGAGCGTCAGGTCGGGGCGGTTCGCGGCATCGACGGGGGTGGGTACCGTGACGATGTAGAGGTCGGCGGCTGCGCAATCGGCTGGGTTGTCGGCGAGGAAAAGGGTCGATTTTGAAAGAGTCGCCGGGTCTATCTCGCCGGTTCGGTCGTTCCCGGCGCGAAGTTCGCTGATCCGTGTCGAATCGATGTCGATACCGCTGGTGAGAAATACATCGGCTAATCGTACGGCTAGAGGCAGGCCTACATAGCCCAATCCTACTACGACGATATGAGACACGTTTTCGATAGCGATCGGCATGCTATTGCAATATAGAGCGTTTATAAGTCGAATTTGAATGGTATTCCGTTATGCTCACTATTCGGATTCGTAATGATGTATTCAAATATAGAGGACAGTGTGGACGTGGAATCGACTCAACGCGTTCGCATATCATCGACGTTGCCCTCCCTGGCAGCCAAAAATAATATTCGATGTAGGATGACGGGCGCGAGCGTATTGTCAACAAATGCTCGTTGTTGCTTATCGCGATAGAGCGCGCGCTATGGCTATTCTGTACCGATCGATCACCACCTGCTCCGAGAATCGCGCGATCACGTCGGCGCGTGCGGCGGCGCCCATTGCCGTCCGAGCCGCGGGTGTCAGCGCCAGCATCGCCGTCATCTGTGCCGCCAGATCCTCCGCGTCGCGGACCCGGCAGAGCAAGCCCGTCACGCCCGCGACCACGACATCGCGGCACCCGGGCACGTCGCTGGCGATCGCCGGCGTCGCCATCGCCGCCGCTTCGAGCAGCACGCGGGACAGGCCCTCGCGGTACGACGGCAGCACGATGCAGTCGGCCTGCGCGATCGCCGGTCGGACGTCCGCTGCGGTACCCAGATACTCGACAATCCCCTCGGCCACCCAATCGTTGAGTGTCGAGCGATCGATCGCGGTACGATTGTCGGCGTCGAGGAATCCGAGGATTTGGAAGCGTGCTTCCGGATGCGTGGCGCGTACGATGCGGGCGGCGGCGACATATTCGTGCACGCCCTTGTCGCGGATCAGGCGCCCGACGAACAGGAACCGGAAATCGCGGTCGTCAACGGCGGCCTGCGCGAACGCACGCGGATCGAACCAGTCGGGGTCGATGCCCGATCCCGGCAGCAACGCGCACTGATCGGCCCGGACGAGCCCGTCGGCAAGGAACAGCGCGCGGTCGTCGTCATTCTGGAAGAACACCGTCGATGCGCGGCGCAGGCCCACCGGATACAGCCGCCTGGCGACCCAGGTCAGCCAGTTCGAGCGGATGAACGCGGTGCCCAGCCCGGAGATGTTGGCGATCGTCGGGATCCCGCACAGCGCCGCCGCGGTCGCGCCATAGGTGTTGGGCTTGATCGTCCAGCCGAGGTACACATCGGGCCGCTCGCGCCGCATCAGCCGCACGTAGCGCACGAACAGCGCGAGATCGCGGAACGGCGAGACGCTGCGGCTCGCCATCGTCAGCGCGATCGGCCGCGCGCCCAGTGCGGCGATACCCGGCATCGCGCCGTCGTCGACCACAGCCGCGGCGACCTCATGGCCATCCGCCACCAGCGCACGGACCAGCGCGGCGCGGAAATTGACGACGTTCCACGCCGCGTTGATCGAGATCAGCAGGCGAGGCAGATGCCGTCCTCGAAGAAATAGGATCGGTAGGGCAGCCAATATTCGACGTTCACTGCATAGTTCAGCCAGACGAAGAACGCCGCCGCATAGGCGGCCAGAACGGCTAGCACGATCAGGTTGCGGCCCTTCTCCTCGCTGGCGAAGGCGTCGGGCAGGCGCGGATAGACGAAGAACTGGATCGGCAGCAGGTACAGTCCCATCCGGTCGATCACCGTCGACGACGGGAATATCGCCAGCAGCACCAGCGCGGCGATCGCGGCATAGGCGAACGCGCCCCACACCCAGCGCTCGGGTCCATTCAACGCGAACCGGTCGCGGAACAGCAGCAGGATCACCCCCGGCACCGCGGTCATCACCAGCCGCACCGCGGTGCCCGACGACGTCATCTGCGCCTCGACATAGTTGGTCACCAGCATGTCCGCGCGCGCCGAGACCAGCGCATAGCCGAGCAGCACGAAGATCGCGGCGGCGAACACGACCCGGGTGACGGCGTTGCGGTCGGTCGCGATCACCCCCAGCGGCAACAGGATGAACGCGGTAGAATGGAACATCGCGCCCGCCGCCACCCACAACGAATAGCCGATCAGGTTGCCGCGCCGGAGCGACCCCAGCGCCATCAGCAACAGCGATATCGCCATGCCCTGGCGGACATAGCCCATGCCCATGACCACGACGAAATACGGTATCGCCACCGCCAGCGACAGCCACGGCCGCGGCTGATCGAGGCAGAACCGCGCCAGCGCCGGCCCCATCACCAGCCCGCTCGCCAGCGTGACGAGCAGAATGCCGAACCGCGACCGCGCCGCGAATTCGGTCAGCAGCGCGAAGCCCGGATCGCCGAACAGCGACAGCGGGCGCGGCGTCCACAGCGCCTGTTCGACCATCTTGTTGTAGCTGCCCCAGTCGCCGCCGGTCTCCCATCGGAAGCCGATCAACACGACCAGCCCGAGGATCGCGACGAGCCAGGCGAAGCCGAACCGCCGGCCGCCCTCCGATCGCTCGGTCAGCGCCATCGCAGCGGGAAACGCGAACATCAGCCAGTAGATCAGCATGATCCGGACCATTCCGCCGCCCAGGCCTGGTACATCAGCACGCCCCATAGCGACGGCGTCCAGTCGTGCGTCCCGCGCACGTGCTGCCCCCAGCGCCGCCGGATCGCTGCGGCATCGAATGCCGGCTGTCGGGCCAGCGCCTCGGTCGACAGCAGATCTTCGGCCCAATCGCGCAGGTCGCCGCGCAGCCACGCGCCGATCGGGATCGCGAACCCCGCCTTGGGCCGATCGATCAGCGCATCGGGCACGTGCCGCGACAGGATCTGCCGCAGCACCCATTTGCCGCGCCCGTCGCGTTTCTTGAACGCGAGCGGTGTGCGCCATGCCTGTTCGATCACGCGGTGGTCGAGGAACGGCACACGCGCCTCCAGCCCGCAGGCCATCGTCGCGCGGTCGACCTTGGTCAGGATGTCGTCGGGCAGATAGCCGGTCATGTCCCAGCGCATCATCCGCTCTTCCGCGCTGGCGCCGTCGGCCACCACGTCATCGGTCGCGGACCGAAGCCGGACGTCATGCGTCAGCGGAAGGCCGTCGTGCCATTCCTCGCTGGATGCGCGATAAATGTCGTGGACGTCGACCGGGGTCTGCAGGATGCGCCCGACCTTGTGGACCTTGCTGCCCAGCATCGCGCCGCTCATCATCGCACGGCCCGGGGCCAGCGGCAGGCGCGCCAGCCGATCCCATATCGCCGCCGGGATCGCGGTGATCGCCTGTCCGGCGGCGTTGCGGATGGGGCCGGGCAGCGCCGCCGCCAAATCCCAGAACCGACGCGGCACCAGATACCGGTTATACCCGCAGAACAGCTCGTCGCCGCCGTCGCCCGACAGTGCCACGGTCACCGACTGCCGCGTCATCCGCGCGAGCAGCATCATCGGGATCTGCGAACTGTCCGCGAACGGTTCGTCGTACGCGCGCGGCAGGTCCGGGATCACCGCACGCACCGCGTCGGCGTCGACATACAGTTCGTTATGCTCGGTACCGAGGTGGCGTGCGACGGCACGGGCATGCGGCGCTTCGTCGAACGCGCCGTCGGCAAAGCCGATCGTGAAGGTCCGTACGTCGTCGCTCACGGTCCGCATCAGCGCGACGATCAGCGACGAATCGACCCCACCCGACAGGAATGCGCCAACCGGCACGTCGGCGATGCTCTGCAGCCGGACCGCCTCGGTCAGCCGCGTCTCGACGCCGTCGATCGCTTCGCGCTCTGTCATTGCCGGATCTGGCCCGGCGGCGATCACCGACGCCAGCGACCAATAGCGCCGGACTTGAACGCCCCGCACGCCGTGTTCGCGAGCGGCACTCGGCGCAGTCTCGGGCGGCGAATCCACCGCCTCCCGGCTGATCGTAACAATGACGCCGGGCTCGACCTTGTAGACATGCCGCAGGATCGACCACGGCGCCGGCACCTGATTGTAGCGCAGGTACAGCGACAGCACGGCGGGATCGACCCCATTGGCGAAACCCGGCACCGCGCGCAGTGCCTTCAGTTCGGACGCGAAGGCGATGCCGTCACCGCACCACCCGTAATAGAGCGGCTTTTCGCCCGCACGGTCGCGCACCAGGCTGAGCGTGCCGGTCTGGCGATCCCATAGCCCGAACGCGAACTGGCCGACCGCGCGCTCCAGGGCACCGGTCGGTCCCCAGCGCACGATCGCGCGTACCAGCGTCTCCGTATCCGAATGGCCGCGCCATAAGAGCGGGCCGTCGGCGCCCAATTCGCATCGGATTTCGCGATGATTGAAGATTTCGCCGTTGAAGCTTATGATGTAGCGTCCGCAAGGCGAAGACATCGGCTGATGACCCGCGGAGGACAGATCGATGATCGACAGGCGACGGTGTGACAGCGCGATCCCGGCATCTTCATCTACCCATGTGCCACTATCATCGGGGCCACGATGCAATAATCTATCCGCCATTGCGGTCGCATCGCCCGAGTCTACGTGGTGTTTGAACCAGAGTCCGGCGATTCCGCACATATGCCCGTCCCCGCCATATCAAACGACCGGCCCGGCCTGTGCGTTACATATCTCCCATAAACCGATTACGGCAACTATCATCGTGCAATCGAGAAATGTCCAAAGCCGATCTATAGTGCGAAGATCATGACCGGACTCGGGAAAAGGCTGGGCAGGATTAAAACAAGGGTGCGCGACAGCCTGCCGGGGAAGCTGCAAGTCCCGGTCAAATATTGGTATTCCCGCTTCACGCGGACGCTAGAGCCGGAAATGGCGCTGTTGCCGCTGCTCGTTGCGCGCGGGGACCACGCGATCGATGTCGGCGGCAATTTCGGCGCCTATGCGTTCCGCCTGGCCCGTCTCGGTGCGCGGGTGGCGGTATTCGAACCCAATCCGCTGTGCAGCCAGGCGCTGTCGCTATGGGCGGCCGCACAGTCCGGCGTGGCGGTGCATCCGGTCGCCCTGTCGTCGCATGCGGGGGATGCCGATCTGGTGATCCCGGTCGATGCGGCGGGGGTCGAGCATGATGCGTCGGCCTCGCTCGAATCCATTCGGACGGTGCGCGGACGGCATCAACGCGTGCCGATCCGGACGCTCGACAGTTTCGGCTATCGTCGTACCGCGCTGATCAAGATCGACGTCGAGGGGCACGAGACGAGCGTGCTCGACGGTGCGCTGCGCACGATCGCCGCGTCGCAGCCGGCGATGATCATCGAGATCGAACAGCGCCATCTGAGCCGGCCGATCGCCGCGGTGTTCGATCAGGTCCGGGCGCTTGGCTATCGCGGCTATTTCCTGGACGCCGGGCAGTTGCGGCCGATCGAGACCTTCCGCCTCGCCGTGCATCAGGCGGCGGGTGCCGGCGAGGCGGGCTATCGCAACAATTTCCTGTTCCTGGCCGAGGATCGCCTCCGCGCCGGCGACTATGCCGCGGTCGCCGCACGATGGATCGACGGCTGAGGATCGCGGTCGTCACGCCGCGCTACGCGATCGCGGGCGTGCCGCTCGCGCAGTGGCGCTTTGCCGCGGCGCTCGCCGATGCCGGGCACCGGGTGGATCTGATCATCGGCCGGTGCGATCCCGGCCTGGAGGTGCCGCCGGCGCCCGGCGTATCGGTGCGGGTGATCGGTGCGGCGCAGACGCGCGGGATGGCCGTGCCGATCTGGCGCTATCTGCGCCGCGCACGACCCGATGTGCTGTTCTCCGCGGAGGATCATCTCAACGTCCTCGTCCTGCTCGCGGCGATTTCCGCACGGTCGCGGGTGAAAATCAGCGGATCGTCGCGGGTGACGCCGTTCGACACCTATTCGAACCGCCCCTTCACCAAGCGCTGGGTGCTGAAGCTGATCGCCCGGCTGGTCGCGCCGCGCGCCGACGTGCTGACCTGCGTCTCACAGGACATGGTCGCGCAATATCGCCAGGTCTTTCCCGGCACGCGCCATGTCTGTGCCTACAACATCGTCGACCAGCCGGCCGCGCGGCTGCGGATGAGCGAACCGCTCGACGATCCGTGGTTTATCGATCGCACGGTGCCGATGATCGTCGCCGCCGGCACGCTGGCGCCGTGGAAGGGGTTCGTCGACCTGCTCCAAGCCGTGGCGCTGTTGATCGCCGGGGGGCGGCGGGTCCGGCTGGCGATATTGGGGGAGGGGCCGGACCGTTCCGCGCTGGAATCGTTGATCGAAACGCTGGCGCTCGGCGCGCATGTCCGGCTGGTCGGACGCGTCGCGAATCCGCTCAACTATTTCGCCCATGCCGACGTGTTCGCGCTGTCGTCGCATGTCGAGGGGATGCCCAACGTGCTGGTCGAGGCGATGATATGCGGCTGCACGCCGGTCGCGACCGATTGCCCGACCGGCCCGCGCGAGCTTCTGCAGGACGGGCGCTACGGCTATCTGGTGCGGGTCGGCGATCCCGCCGATCTCGCGCGGGGGCTGGCGCGCGGGCTCGACACGCCGATCGCGCCCGCGTTGCTACAGGACGCGGTGCGGCCGTTCGAGCAGGGGGCGGTGATCCGGCGGCATTTCGACCTGCTCGGTTTGCAGGCCGCGTGAGCGGCGGGGCCCCACATGCCGCGTGATCCGGTCCGCATCGGGCTCGACGCCACGTGTTTCGACGACCGGCCGTCCGGCGCCAACCAGCGTTTTCGCGAACTCTACGGCCAGCTGATCCGCGCGAACCCGCAGGTCGCGTTCGTCGTGTACGAAGCGGCCGATCGCGGCGCAGGGGCGTGGTACGGCGATCTTCCCAACGTCACCGTCCGCCGCACTCCGGTGCCGGGTACGGGACGACTGCGGCGGTTCTGGCGCGGGCGACGCTATTGGCGGCGCGCGCTGGCACGCGATGCGCTCGATCTGTTCGAGACCTTCACGCTGCCGCTGGTCGTCGCGCCGGACTGTCCGACGATCCTGACGATCCACGACCTGCGCGGCTTGCGCGCCGACGTGCCGCGGCCTGCGCGTTGGCTCGCCGCCGCCGTGACGCGCCATGCCTTCGCGCGCGCGGCGCACATCATCGCGGTGTCGGATACGGTGCGGGACGAGATTTTGGCGGTACGGCCGGGAACGCCGGTGTCGACGATCTACAACGGCGTGATCGCGCGGTCGCCGCCTGATGCTGCCGAAGTCGCTGCGGTCGTGCAACGTCACACCCTGCCAGCGCGATTCGCGCTGACCGTCGGCCACCTCGAGCCGCGCAAGAACCTGCCCATGCTCGTCGATGCGTTCGCCTGCCTGCGCGACGCGGGGCGGCCGCTGCCGCTGGTGATCGTCGGCAACGACGGCGGCGCGCGCGGTGCGATCGAGGGGCGGATCGCCCGGCACGGTATGAGCGGCCTGGTTTCCATCATCGCACAGGCGGACGACGGGACTGTCGCAGCGCTGTACGCGGCGTGCGCGGTGGTGGTCCTGCCCTCGGCGTACGAAGGCTTCGGCATTCCGTTGATCGAGGCGATGGCTGCGCACAAACCGGTAGTCACGAGCGACATCGCGGTCTTTCGCGAGCTGACGTGCGGAAACGGCGTGTATTTCGCGCCCGATGCACCGCGTGGCGCGGCGGCGGTGATCGACCGGTTGATGAGCGAACCTATCGCCCGTGCGCGCCTCGTCGCGTTCGCCGATACGCGGGTGGGCGATTTCGATTTCACGCGGCTCGCCGGGGAACTGGCGGCGCTGCAGGCACAGGTGATCAGGGCAGCATGATCCGCGCCATCCGATCACGCGCGGCTTCAGGCGAATGAAACCGGTCGTACAGCGCGCGCTGCTCAGGCGCGAACGACGGCAGCGAACGCGCATCCTCGATCGCCGCGACGAAACCGTCGGCGTCCTCGCACTGCCAATTGCCCGCGACGACCGCTGGATCGTACCCCGAAAACGCTTCCGCGGTGCCGATGATCGACTTGCCGTGCATCAGCGCCTCGGCGACTTTCGTCTTCATCCCCGAGCCGGAAAAGATCGGCGCCACGACGATCTGCGCCGCGCGATACCAGCCCGACAGATCGTCGACCGCGCCGACAATCTCGACCCGCGGCACGTCGCCGATCCGCGCCGCCAGGGTTTCCATGCCCTGCCCGACGACGACGGTATCGAGCGCCAGGCGCGGCGCGACCACCTTCGCGAACCAAGCGATGCCGTCGATATTGGCATAGAACCCGCCGCCGACGAACAGCACGAACGGCGCCGGATGGTCGATAGCGGGTGGGGTGACGGACGCCGTATCGGCCAGCGCCAATGGACTGATCGCATCAGCGCCACGGCCATAGAGCCGTCGCAATCCGGCACCGTCGCGCGCGCTCAGGCAGGCGATCGTGTCGCTCCATCGCACCGCCAACCGCTCGGCGGCGTAATGCGCCCACAGCACGCCGACCGCCTTGGCCGTCGGCTTCGTCCGCAGCGCGCCGAGGAAGAAGCGCGCCTCGACATTGTGGAAGAAGGTGACGACGCGGACGCGGGGACAGGTCCGCTTGATCGCGCGGGCGGCGGCACCAAGGTTCGATCCGTCGATGAATACCTGCCGCACGTCCTCGGCGCGGATTTCGGTGCAGAGCTTGGCAAGCGTCGCTGTGTCCAGCCCGTCGATCGCCCCCCGGACCGCGTCGCCGATCGCCGGCCGCGCGTTGCGATCCGGGCGGAACAGCCTCAGCCGCGCACCGAACAAATCGGCCAGCACGGCGTGGTTCATCCGGCTGACATGCTCCCGGCCGCCCGGCGGGGCAGTGGGGTCGCTCAGCGTCAGGAGCAGCACGGCGCCGTCGCTCATGACCGCCGTCCTGGGCTCGTCTCGTGACTGCGTCCTTTTCCGTCGTCGTGCCGCTGTACGACAAGCGCGATTTCGTCCGCCGGACGATCGAATCGATCCTCGCGCAGACCCTGCCCGCGCGCGAAGTGATCGTCATCGACGACGGCTCCACCGATGGCGGGGCGGACACGATCACCGACTTGGTGAGCGACCGGTTGCGCATCGTCCGCCAAGACAATGCCGGCGTCGGGACTGCGCGCAACCGTGGCTTTGCCGAGGCGCGCGGCGAATGGGTCGCGCTGGTCGACGCGGACGACCTCTGGCATCCCTCGCACCTCGCCACGCTTGCCGCGGTCGCGCAGCGCTACCCGCAGGCCGATCTGGTCTCCACCGGGTTCGCGCGCTGGTCCGAGGGCGCGGTCCGCCCGCAAGCCGGTGAGAGCCACCAGCGGCTGTTCGACCTGTTCACCGATCCCCGCACCGACCTGCTCAGCGCCTCCAGCGTCGCGCTGCGCCGGACTGCGTTCCTGGCGAACACCGGGTTCGATACTTTTCCGATGGGCGAGGACACCGAATTCTGGGTGCGGTTCGCGCTCGATCACGGTTTCGCCCGCGACGATCGCATCACTGCGCTGTACCGCAGCAACACCGGCGGCATGATGGATCGCGCGCAAGGCGACGAGGTCGACGCGCTGCCGGCTGTTTTCACTACCATTCAAACTGCGCTGGCGACGTCCGACTATGCCAACCGGCACGACGCTTTGCGAGGCTATGCCGACCGGATCCGCAGGGTTTATGCGCGCAATTTGCTTTACCTTGGCAGGGGATCCGCGATGCGGGGAATGTGCGCGGGGCTTCACCGTCGCTCGGTGACGTCGCGCACGTATGTCGCATTGTCGTTCCTGCCGGCTGCGCTTCTGCGCGGCGCGGCGCGGCTCTATTCCGCGTTGAAACATCGATAGCTTCATCGCGCAGTCTCGCGGACGCGGCTTGCGATCGCGAACCGCTGCCCGACTTGTACTGATCCGGCGCTGCTCAGATGGTTCGCGTCGCGGTACAGCGGGATGCCCGCGTCGATCGTCGGACAGGTGCCCGCGCGGCACATCAGTCGGTCCAGGCGCAAGACCGGCGTTTCGGCCGATGTGGCGAACCCGGTCATCAACGCAGCAGTCCATGCGGTTCGCGGATCGGTGTTGGCAGAGGTGATCGCACAGCGTGGCGCGCGGGTGACGGAGGGCAATTTGGCAAGCGCGCGCTCCCAGCATTGTCCGACATCGAACCGCGCCTGTGGCGGGCCGGATATCAGTATGACCCGCTTGCCGAGGGCGCGGATCGCCTGCGTCGTCCGCCGCTGTGCCGCTACCAGGCCCGCCATGTCTATCGGGGCAGGGGCCGGAGCCGCCTCGCCGAGCACGAGGGTGTCGCGCTGCGCGTAGCGGGCATAATTCCCCGACAGCACGACCATGCGCACGCTCGGCGTCTCCGCCAGATATGCTATGACGCTGCGGTTGAACGCGACGCAGCCGCGGGCGAACTTGATGCCGGCGTCGTCGTCGACCGGGGCCACGCCCAGCAGTGGCGCGCACTGACCCTTGCTGGCCTGGACGATGGCGCTGGCCCCGCTTGCGGAGAGCGCGGGAATCAGATGCTGCGAAAAGGAATCGCCCCAGACGAGTAGCGTGGGCGCGGTGCTATCGGCACAGCGTCCGTCGAACAGCACCGCATCGCCGTCGCACCCGGGGCGATCGAGGCCGGTCACCCCGCGCAGATCGAGATGCGCGCGCGTCCGCTGTACTGCCAAGCCCGCTGCACCGAGGGCCGCGAGGGCGACCGATGCTCCGAGATACAGGCCTAACGCTGCGCGCGGGCGTAGCGACGATCGCCGTACGGGCTCTTCGACGACGTGATACACCAGCATCGCTGTGCCCAGCGTCGCGGTGATTCCGACGCCCGACACCGCTGCCGGCAACGCATCGCCGAGATAAAGGACATGCGCGAACGCGAAGAGCGGCCAGTGGACGAGGTATAGCGTGTACGACCGGTCGCCGAACCAGGCGAGCGGCTGCAACAGCCGGTCGCTCGCGGCCCCGCCCGCATCGGCGAGCAGGATCGCCAGTGTCGCTACGCAGGCCGGTCCGGCGAACCACCAGGGCGGGGTCAAGGACGGTGCCACCTCCACCGCCGCCAGCACGAGCAGCGCAGGTATCACCAACCTCCGACCAACCGTCCGCACCGCATCGCGATCCGCGAGGCACGCGCCGACAGTCCCCAACCCGATCTCCCACGCGCGCGCCGGTAGCAGATAAAACGCGAAGCCCGGAGACCGCGGATATAGCGCGATATAGGCGACCAGGCTCGCCGCCGTCCCGAACAGGACCGCCGCCAGCCACAGCCGCCGGGGGATCCACCGCAGCGCCAACGGCAGCAACAGGTAGAATTGCTCCTCGACCGCGAGCGACCACATGTGGAGCAGGGGCGCGACAGCGGCGGACGGGCTGAAATAATTGATCTGCCGCCAGAGCACGACATTGCCGGCAAAGCCGATCGCGCCGATCAATTGCGGCCAGAACCGCGCATAACCGCTCGGCGTCAGCAGCCAGATGCTCGCCAGCGTCGTTGCCGTCAGCACCGTATAGGCCGCAGGCACCAGCCGCCGGACCCGCCGCAGATAGAAGTCCCGGAAGCGGAAGCTGCCGTCGCCCAGCTGCCGCATGACGATCCCGCCGATCAGGAACCCCGACACGACGAAGAAGATATCGACGCCGAGAAATCCCATCGGTGCGACGCCCAGGCCGCTGTGGAACAGGATCACCGCGATCACCGCGAACCCGCGCAGGGCCTGGATGTCGATCCGCGACCGCTTCTCACCGCCGCCGATCGGCCTCATGCCTCGGCGCGTGCCTGCACCATGACGCGATCATAGGGGCCGACCGCGACGATCCGCCCCTGGTCCAGCCGCACGACGGTGTCGCACATCCGCAGCGTCGATACGCGGTGTGCGATCGACACGATCGTCAGGCTTCGCGGCAACCGCGCGATCGCGGCCATCACCGACGTCTCGGTATCGTCGTCGAGCGCGCTGGTCGCTTCGTCGAGGATCAGCACGGTCGCGCGCTTGTACAGTGCGCGGGCGATGCCGATCCGCTGGCGCTGCCCGCCGGACAGCCGTACGCCGCGCTCGCCGACGACGGTGTCGTACCCGGCTGGCAGCGCGGCGATATGGTCGTGCAATTCGGCCTGCTGCGCGGCGACCGCCACACGGGCCATATCGATATCCGCCGCCTCGACACCGAACGCGATATTCGCGGCGATGCTGCCGTCGAACAGGAACAGCGCCTGCGGTACATGTGCGATGCCAGCCTGCCACGCGGCGGATGTGCGCGCGTCGAGCGCCTCACCGTCGATCCGCAGCGTGCCCTCGCTCGGTTCCATCAGCCCCATCAACAGGTCGACCAGCGTGCTCTTGCCGCTTCCCGACTTGCCGACCAGCCCGATCCGCGCGCCTTTCGGGATCGTCAGGGAGATGTCCGCGAGCGCGAGCCGGTCTGCGGCCGCGTAGCGGAAGCTCACCGCGTCGAACGTCACGGCGGTGGTGAGATCATGGCGGATGCCGGCTGGCGCGTCGACGGGCAGGGGCATGTCGAGCAGCCGTGCCACATCGCTCAGCGTGCCGCGATTGCCGTGAATCTGCGACCAGCTGAAATAGACCTGCTGGACCTGCGGCAGCAGTCGCTGTGCGCCGAGCGCGAGCGCGCCGAGCATCGGCAGCGCGCCGATCACGCCGCCTGCGCGCCCTGCGACATAGACGGTAAGGATCGCGATCAGGATCACGCCGCCGGCTTCCACCACATAGCGCGGGGCGGCGGCGATGAACTGGTTGGCGGCCTGCGCGCGGCGGAACCGGTCGTCGATCCGCGCGAACTTGGCGAGGAATATCGGCTGCGATCGGTCGAGCAGGACGTCGCGAATGCCGCCCAGCCCCTCCTGCAACGTCTGGATCCGCGCCTGCAGCGCATCGGCGATCACGTCCGCATTATGATACAGCCGTGCGCGCGTGACGAGGCTGACGATCGCATACAGCGCGACGAAGCAGGCGCAGGCGAGCAGCGCGGTGGCGGGATCGACGGCGATCAGCGCCGCCATGATGAAGACCGCTACGACCGCCGCGGTGGTCCCGGCCATCGCCGGCAACAGGACGTTGCCGAGCACGTACTGGACCTTGTCGATGCCCGACAGCGTCTCGCTGCTGTTGCGCATGATGTGATAGCCGTAGGGTTGGTGCAGCGTTCTGTCGTAGATCGTCGTCGCCAGATCATGTGCGATCGCGAACACCAGGTTCTGGCTGATCCAGACGAGCGTGAGCCGGATGATCGCCGACAGAATCGCGATGACGATCAGCAGCGCGGCCGACAGCGCGACCGGGCTTGTCCCCAGCGCCACGGCGGCGTCGCCGACCGCTTCGATCGCCCCGGCGTAGCGGCTGCCACCCGTGCTCGGCGCGGCGATCGCGAGGAAGGGCAGTACCGCGCCGATCGTCGCCAGCTCGGCGAACGCGCCTGCGATCATCAGCAAGACGGTCAGGCCGAGTTGCCGCTGTCGCGCGGCGCTCAGCTGGCGATAGATCGCGGTGGCGGCGTGGAGGGGAGTGGTACCGTCCATGTGGGCGTCAATCTGCCGCGAGGCGGATGGTGGCGATTACGGCCTGCGCCGTTTCGCGTGGGATGCGTGAATCCGCTGCGATTTGCAGCTGTAGGGCGCCGCAGCGCTCGGGAATCGGCACGTTCGTTGATTGGGACTTCGATGCAGGAACCGACGCGAGGACACTGGCGTCGCGCGCGCATACGATGCGGGTCACCAGCCGATTGCTCGCGTCGTGACCGCGCGCCGCGATCGAGAGACGGTAGGTCCCGGGTGGCACGACCAGATATTGTTCCGCGAGCACGGCGGCCTGCTCGCCCGCATACGTGATCGAAAGCCCGCGCGGGCCGATCGCGACCATCGTGTCGTCGCCCGTCTGCAGCCGCCAGTTGAACGGCGGCGGCCCGGCGAGTCCGGCGAAGTCCGGATCGTACACCGTCCCCGGCATCGGTCGCTGCGCCGGCGGCAGGAACGCGCGCCACGCAGCATAGGCCGGCGCATAGGCCCCGCGATCGACCATCGCCCGCAGCACCGCCTGCCGCTCCAGTCGGGCCGCGGCGGGGTCGCGCGCCGGGGGGATCGATTGCAGCAGCGCTAGCAGCGCTAGCAGCGATGCCGGGTCCGCGACGGTCGCCTGGCCCTGGAAGAAGCCGTTGCGCCAGAACGGATCGGTCGCCAGTTCGGCGCGCACAGCGCCGCGCGCGGCAGGGATCGCCGCCAGTGCCGCGACCAGCGCGAATACCGGCGCCGCCGCACCGTCGCGCAACCGGATCGCGCCGCCGACCTGCGCCATCGCCGCCGCATAGCGACCGTCGCGGACGAAATGGTCGAGCAGCCAATAACAGGCGGTGGCATCGCGCGGATTTCGCGCGCGCGCTGCCAGCATCAGCAATTCCGCCGTCGCCATGTCGCCGCGTTCGCTCGCCGCCAGTCCGGCCAGGACCAGCGGTGTCGCGCTCGCCGGCGAACGCCGCAGCGCCGCGGTCGACAGCGCACGCGCGGTCGCATCGACCGATCCGCCCGCCGCGACGATCCGTGCCTGCGCCAGGTTGGCGAGTGCCGTGCCCGACGCCGGCCAGAACGCCGCCGCGAGCGCTGGCCGGCGAACCTCGAACAGCCCGTCCGCCGCGCCGCGAATCGCCAGGCAGCCGCCCCACACGCACAGCGCGATGAGCAGGAACCGCCGCGCATGCCGATGCTGATCCGCCAACCAAACCGCTGCCCCGTCCGTCACGAACCGATCTCAAGCATCGGCGTTGCGCTCGCTTCGGCGCCGTAGCGCGTCTTGCGGGTGCCGTATCCGTACCCATAGCCATATTGGTAGCCGACGATCTTCGGGTTGTACTTGGTGATGATCGCGCCGGCCACGCGGGCTTCGGCGGCATAGAGCCGCCCGAGCGCGTTGAGCACCGCCGCCCGCCGCGCCGAGCCCGCCTCGACCACCATCAGCGTGACCGCGCAGATCGAACTGAGGATCGGCGCATCGGCCAGGCCAAGCACCGGCGGGGCATCGACGATGACGACGTCGAAATGCTCGGTCGCCTCCTCGATCACCTGGCGGATGCGGTTGGTGGCGAGCAGTTCGGCCGGGTTGGGCGGCACCGCGCCGCTCGGCAACAACGACAGCCGCGCGACGCCGGTCGGCACGACGTGCGCGGTGACGCTCTGGTTGGTGATGAGCAGCTTCGACAGGCCGATCGTATCGGGTGCCGACGACTTGAACGACGGTTTGCGCAGGTCGCCGTCGATCAGCAGCACCGAAGCGCCGACCCGCGCCAGGTTCTGCGCCAGCGCCAGCGACGTGCTCGACTTGCCCTCGGCCGCGCGCGTGCTGGTCACCAGCATCGATTTGGGCAGCCCCGTCTCGGTCGTGAACTGCAGCATCGTCATGACCGAATAATAGGCTTCGGCGATGTCCGATTTGGGATCCGCCAGCTCGACCGCCAGCGAACTGCCCTTGGCCATCCGCGGGATGAGCCCGAGCGTCGACAGTTTCAGCTTGGTCGCCGCATCCTCGGGCGATTTGATCGTGTCGTCGATATACTCGATCGCGAAGGCCAGGGCGAAGCCGAGCAGCAACCCGGTTCCCAACCCGATCAGCAGGTTGCGCATCGGTCGCGGCTCGAACGGTGCGCCCGGTGGCAGCGCGGTATCGACCACCACCGCCTGGCTTTCGCCGAGCCGGCCGACGACGCCGATCTCCTTGAAGCGCTGCAACAGCGCGTCGTACAGCACGCGATTGGTGTCGACGTCGCGCTGCAGGAAATTGTAGCCGATCCCGCGGTTGCGCAGGTCGAGCACGTTGCTGCGTAGCCCCGCGACGCGTGCGTTCAACTGGGCCTCGCGACCGACCGCAGCCAGATAGCCGGAGCGTAGCGACGAGGCGACGTCGCCCGATTCGCGTGCCAGCTCGACGTCGATCTGCGAGATGCGCGTCCGCAGCGCGAGCATCTCGGGGAATTCCGGTTTGAACGTCTGCAGCCGTTCGCGATAATCCGCCTCCAGCCTGGCACGTTCGCCACGCAGCGCCTGGACCGTCGGGTTCTGCAGCACGTCGTTCGAGGTCCGGTTGGCGAGCGCCTGGCGATAGCGTTGCTCGGCGGCGATGCGTTCGCCGATCGCGCCCGACAGCGCACCGTTGAGCGCGGTCAGCGACTGCGCCGACAGCGTGTCGCCGGTCGCGCCGCTGGCACCGTCGTTGCCGGCATTGCGCCCGCCACCGCCGCCGTTCGAACCGCCCTGTTCGAGCTGCACGATGCCCTGGCGCTGCGCATAGCGCACCAGTTCGCGCTCGCTCGCCTCCAGCCGGGTCCGGGTCGCGGCCAGCCGTGCCTGCAGGAACGTGCGGGCAAAGGCGGTCGCGTTGTAGCGCCGTTCCATCGTCGACTGGATGAAGGCGGCGGCGAACCCGTTGACGACCCGCGCCGCGCGGGTCGGATCGACATCGGTGAAGCTGAGCGCGACCAGGTTGCTGCCGCGGACCGGACGCACTTCGAAATGGCCCATCAGCTTGAAGATCGCCGCCAATTCGGCCCTGGCCGGATCTTTCCGCGGGGGCACGAAGCCCGCATCAGCCCCCAGGTTTAGCGATTTGACGACGCGTTCGGCGAGCGACCGGCTCTTCAAGAGGCCGAATTGCGTCTGCAGGAACTGGTCCTCGTTGCGCATCCGGCCCTGCACCTCGCCGCGGCCGCCCATGATCTCGGTTGGTGCGACGTTGATCTCCAGCGTCGCGGTCGCGCGGTAGATGCGCGTCGACATCATCGTGACGGCGATCGCGACGCTGACGCAGGCGACGACGATACCCAGGATCAGCCATTTCCACTTGAACAGGATGCGCAGCAACTGGTCGACGTCGAAGTGGGTCTTGCTGTCCGCAGCCGTGGCGGCGGCGGCCTGCGGCAGCGCGACGCTGCGGTGGCCCGCCGGTGCCACGGCCGTGCGCGCGCCGTCGCGCAACTGGCGGATCCCGCCGAAGTCGAAATCGTCGCTGAAATCGCTCATGACCCGCCTCTGCCCCCTGAGTCTTGCAGTCTTTCCGGCAAGTACGGACAATGCATAGAATGTGTCGGCGGTAATCGCGAAATACTGTCTTTCGGCATCAAGCCGAAAATGATCGATTCTCGACGCTAAAAATTATTCCTCGATTGTAACCGGTACTGAAATCAACGCGATGCCGAGCGCTAAAATCATAGCGATGGCTGCAGTGCGCAATGGATAGTCGACGCCGCTATGGGTGGCGACGATCGCGATCAGGATGGCGCCCGTGGCTGCGGTCGCGGAGGGCGGTCGGGATCCGGCGATCTGTTTGCCCCACCAGAAAAACGCGGCCGCGAGCAGTGCTGCGCCCGGCAGGCCGAATTCGAGCAGTGTTTCGGCGTAATCGTTGTGCGCGTGATTGATGTATTCGGGCGTGACCGTGCGCGGGTCCTCCTGGCGCGGATACAGCGTCGTGAAACTTCCGCCTCCCGCGCCGAACGGCAAATACGCGGCCGCGGCGCGCAGGGTCGTCGCAGTGATCGCGGGTCGATGTTGTGCGTCGGACTGGCCGTGGAGTAGGGGGACGTGCCGGCCCTGCGCACCTAGTGCCACGAGCGCCGCAACGCCTAGGACGAGGCCGATCGATACCGTTCCGCGCGGCAAACGCCATCCGCGAAGCGGGCCGGTCAGCATCGTGCTCGCCGCCAGCACCGGAACCAGCGTCGCCCACCCGGCGACCGAGCCGGTAATGACGACGCCGAGTGCCAGCGCCGCAACGACGGCGCCGGCCAGGACATGGCGGCCGAATCGTCCCGGACGATCGGCGAGGCTCGCGTCCGTCGTCGACCAGCGATGGAGCAGCATCGTCAACGGCAGCGCGCAGAGCAGCAACGTCGCCAGGTGATTGCGGTTAGCGAACAGCCCCACCGCGCTCCCCCGGTTGGTGACGAGATACGGGTAAAGACCTGCATCGCCGCCGCCAGCCCGTTGCGCGACCCCGATCGCGAGCGAGCCAAGCGCCGCCACCACCACGGTCGCGATGGCGCGCCGACGGCCTTTCGGTGTCGCGGCGAATATCGCCAGCATCGTCGCGAGCGGCACGATCAGCGACAGCAGGCCCGCGACGGTCGCGTCGGGGGTCAGCGAGACCGGCAACCAGGGCCGCCCGCCGCCCGCCGCCGCGAGGTTGGCGGCGATCTCTTCGCGCCCCGGCAGCCGACTCCAGAGCGCGGCGGGCAGCGGCACGAGCTGTGCGAGCATCAGCGCGGCGGCAAGGGCGAGCAGTCGCAGTCCGGTGGTTGCGGGACCGTGCAGCGCCGGCAGCGCGTTCCGCAACAGGATCGTCGCGATCACCACCAGCGCCACGATTTGCAGCGCCGCATTGGCGATGAACCCGGCCGCACTGGCGCCGCCCAGCACGACACACGCCAATGCAAAGACCGCGGCCAGATCGCGCTCGACGAATTGCGTGGTCGCACTGGTGAAGCGCGTGTGAGGTCGCGTCATTCTAGATGTCGCGCCCTCGAACCACGCACGGCAAGTTGCGTCGTTCGAAGAAGTGTGGGCGATACCACGCGCGGTTCACCTCGCGCGGTCGTCACCAGCGCGGCCTTGTGGTTTCGGCGTGCCTGTTCAGGGGCTGATGGGGGTGATCGGCGCGCTGCTCCGCGAGCCGTCGCCCTTCGCGGCGATCGCAATGCCGGCGCCGACCGCCGCGACCGCTGCCAAAGCGACGACGATGCTGCCCGATTTCGAGCGCAGTTCGCTGGAGTCCGCGCTGGCCGCGCAGCTGATCCGGGCTTCGCTGGTCGGCACGCACGCGCTGGCCACGGTGCCGACGGGCAGGCCGAGCGCGGCACGGTTGCTGACGATGCCGCTGGTTGGCGCGCGCCCGACGGGCTCCGCCGCGGCGACCCCCGCCTGCATCAGTCCCGCCTGCATCATCGCCAGGCCGGCGATGGTCGTCATGCTCATCTTGCTGCGCATCAGAACCTCCTTGCAAACGATACAGTCCTACGCCGATTCGGGAAATATCATGGCCGCGTATAAGTCGTCTATCCGCCGTATTGACGGCGAGTCGGCAAATACTATCCCATCGCCAATAGTGTGGCAATGCGATTTGCCATTCAGAACGGACCGAACATAGACAGGAACGGCAGCGACTGGATCGTCGTCTTCAGGGCCTTGCTCAGCGCGGAACCATCGACGACGATGATATCGTCCGCATAGACCGCGGGATCGGGGCTTTCGCCGTGGCGGATATTCACCAGGTCGAACGCCGCCGCCATCCGCTGGCCGCTGATCTGGCGAAAGATCACGACGCGGCGGGGGTTGGCGCCATCGGCTGTGCCGCGCGCCATCGCGATCGTCTGGATCAGCGTCGTCGTCGGCTGGACCGGATAGAGCCCGGGCTGCTGAACCGATCCGTCGACCGTGACGGTGCGCTGGATCGCGGATTTGAGCGTTACCGACACGCTTGGCGCGGTGAGGTATTTCGCGCCGAGCGTCGTCTTCAGCCGCGTTTCGAGTTCGGCGGTGGTCAGTCCCGCAGCCTGGACGTCGCCGACCAGCGGCAGGTCGATCTGGCCGCCCGCGTCGATCGTCTGGTCGCCCGACATGCTGTCGACCTTGTAGACCCGCAGCGTGACGACATCGCCGACGCCGAGATGATAATCGGCACTGCGCTGCGGTACCGCGATCTTGTCGGGTGCGCCGAAGTTGCTCTGATCATAGGCGATCTTGCCGCCATGGGTCGCGCAGCCGGAGATCATGATGACCATCGTCACGTGGCAAAGCGAGGATATCGCCCTGGAGAGTTTACCCATGTCGGTTCAGCGCCCCCTATATACTAAAAGTGTATATCAGTGGATGGCGGTGCGCAATAGTGACGCAATACTCGGCGAATAGTATCAAAACCGATGTAAATATTTACAGAAGGGCGGTTTGCGTGCGAGATATTCGGTTCTAGACTCAGGGTGTTCGCGCAAAATTGCGGGCCGGGGGCGCACATGTACGGTTACGTCATATCGGGTCTGTCGGTCTCCAGTGACCTGGTCTTGCCCGGGCTGATCGAGGCGCCGGTGCACGACCATGCCGCCGACGTGACGATCCGTCGGGCGACAGTCCCCGATACGCTCCCCAACCCGACCGCCCGCGGCCCGAACTGGCAGATCGCAGGCGGGCGGATGCTGATCGCAGTGCCGGGCATCGTGCGGATGCTGCTGCACGAGGGCCGAAGCCTTGTGTATACGCCCGATCCCGCGGTTCCGTCCGACGAGGTGGCGATCTTCATCAGCGGTACCGGGTTCGGCCTGCTGCTGCATCAACGCGACCGCATCGTCCTGCACGCCAGCGCGGTGCGCGTCGGTAGCGGCGCCGCGTTGTTCTGCGGTCCGTCGGGCGCGGGCAAATCGACGCTCGCGGCGGCACTGGTCGATGCCGGTCACGACCTGCTCGCCGACGATTTCTGCGGGATCGTCATGGCCCCCGATGGCGTGCCGATGGTCCATCCGGACGGGCGCCAGCTGAAACTCTGGCAGAATGCGATCGACCGGCTTGCGCTGGTCGATCGCCGCGCCGCGCCGGTTCGCGCGCAGATCGCGAAATATTATGTCGAGCCGCGCGAGGCCATGCGCACGGCGCTGCCGATCACCGCGATCTACATGCTGCGCGAGGCCCGGCTGCCCGGCACGGCGGGGATCGCCCAGCCCAACCTGGTTGACGGCGCGATGCTGGTACGGGGCAGTGCGTACCGGCCGGCGATGGTCGAGCGGATGGGGCAGGCGGCACTGTATTTCCGGGCCGCTGCCGTGCTGGCGCAGACGGCCGGCGTGTTCACGCTGACCCGCGAAATGGATTTCGCGCGCCTGCCGGCGGTGATCGGCTGGCTCGAGGCGCATTGGCGCGCGCGCGGACTGACGGAGATGGCGGCGTGAGGCGGACCGTGTGGCTGGCCTCCTATCCCAAATCGGGCAACACCTGGTTCCGGATGATCGCTGCGAACCTGCGTCGCGACACCCCGGTCGACATCAACGACGTGCCGGGGCAGGGCGGGATCGCCAGCGCCCGCGGCCGGTTCGACGCGACGATGCTGTTTCCGGCGGGATTGTTGACGCATGAGGAATGCGATCGGCTTCGTCCTGCCGTCCACGTCGCCGCCGCCAGCGACGATCCGGATGCAGAATCGGACAACGATCCAGCCGCGCGGGTCGGGCAGATCGACGACGTCCGCTTCATCAAGACGCACGATGCCTGGACAATAGCCGGCGACGGCGAGGAGCCTGTGCTGGGCGGAACGGCGGCGGCAGAGCGGGCGATCCTGCTGGTGCGCGACCCGCGCGATGTCGTCGCCTCGCTCGCGCATCACAACCGGCAGACGATCGATCAGGCGATCACCTTCATGGCGCGGCCCGATGCGGCGCTGTGCGGGCGGCGCGACCGGCAGCACAACCAGCTGCGCCAGCGACTGCGCAGCTGGAGCGGGTATCATCGCAGCTGGCTCGAGCAGACCGTCCTGCCGCTTCACGTGTTGCGCTACGAGGATTTGCACCGCGATACCGCCGCAGCGTTCGCCGGCAGCCTTGCGTTCGCGCGGCTCGACGTTGCCGCGGACGCGATCGCGCGCGCCGTCCGCTTCGCCGGTTTCAGGGAATTGGGCGAGCAGGAACGCGCGAGCGGGTTCCGCGAGGCGCCCGCGACGATGGTCGGCGGCCGTTTCTTTCGCCGCGGTGTCGCGGGGGGATGGCGCGACGAACTCACCGATGCGCAAGTGGCGCTGATCGAACGCGACCACGGCGCCATGATGGGCCGGTTCGGCTATGCTCGGGCGGGGGCCGCGTGACGATCGGTATCCGAACGCTGTCGGCGAAGGCGCGCACGGCGGTTCGGCTCGGGCCGCGACGGCAATTGCTGGTGATGGAGGCTGCGCTGACGATGCTGGCCGCGCGGATTGCGCTGGCGATCGTGCCGTTTGGTCGGCTGAGCCGCAGGTTCGGTCGCTTCGTGTCGCCGGCCGATGCCGGCCTCGACCTCGATCCGGGGTTGCGCGGGATGGCGACGCCGCGCGAAACCCTGGCGGTACGCCGGGTCGGTTGGGCAGTGCGCACGGTCTCGCCGAACCTGCCGTTCCGGGCGGTCTGCCTGCAACAGGCGATCGCCGCGCAGGCGATGCTGCGCCGGCGCGGCGTCGCCAGCGTGATGCATTTCGGCATCGACGCGGAAGGGCAGGCGCTTCCGCAAAGCCATGCCTGGCTCAGCGCGGCGGGTATCGGCGTGACCGGCTTCCCGATTGGTCCAAATCTCGTCGAACTGGGTCGTTTCGTATGAGCGGCTCAAGCCGTGCCGGTACGAAGCTGTTCGGTCAGCCACGCATCGACGACGCAGTCGATGACGAGGTGGACCCGGTCGGTCGTCCCGCGATTGGCGACGCTGTGCGGGTCGGACAGCCGCAGATACCAGGCGCTTCCCGGCGTCATCGTCACCGCGACGCCGTTCAGCAGGAAGGCGACATCGGCATTGGTCGTTATCGGCACGTGGATTCGCGCCATGCCCTGTTCGGCGGCGAGATCATGGTCGCGGTGCGTCTTGATCGTCGAACCCGGCGTCAACCGCATCAGCCGCGCGGTCTGCAGGGGGCAGCGGAAACGGGCGAGCACCCGACGAAGATACGGCGCCCGATCGAGCAGCGGACCGTCCTCGAAGGCGGTGGCGGTCGGATCCGCATAGATCATCTGCACCGGGTGCTTCGCGCCCTCGACGCTGCGCAGCGGCAGCACGCTCCAGTCGCCATCGTAATTCTGGCGGACCAGATGCTCGATCCACGTATCGCCCGCGAGCCGGTCGAGATCGGCGCGCAGCAGGTCCGCATCGAAGGCGAGCGGCAGGCGGATGCGGTCGGCATAGCTGTCGGGCATGCTGGATCCTCCCGGTGAGTGCCGCCGAGCGTATCGACAGTGGACGCTCGGGGGAAGCTGGCCGGGACGGCACGCTGGCCGTGGTGCGGCATCATATCCTTGCCGATCCCGACCTGCAGAACCGGTTGGCCGCGATCGACGATGAACGCCAATTTGCCATCGCGTTGGGGCGGGTGGCAGCCGATCTTGGCCGCGATGCCAAGCCTGAAGCGCTGCGTCCAGAGCCGCGTCGGGCCGGCGTCGATGATCACCCGCCGAACATGCGTATCTGGCCAGGCCGCGGCTGGTTGCCGGAGGCGGTGGTCGCGACCACCGCCGGGCCCGCGGTCGACTGGGTGCATTTCGGCGGCGCGCGCCTGACCGAGCCGTTCTTCGCCGACTCGCTGCGCCGCGCCCGCCGGCGACCGTTCAATCGGCTGGTGCGCTATCGCACGCCGCTGTCGTTGCTGGCGAACAACGCGCCGGAATTGCGCGCGCCGACCGGGCTGGTGTTCCATATGTCGCGGTGCGGATCGACGCTGGTCGCGCAGATGCTCGCGGCCGACCCGACCAGTGTCGTCGTGTCGGAGGCACCGCCGCTCGATGCCGTCGTGCGGTTCATACGGTCGCGTCCGGCTATGCTCCTGGCCGACCGTCTGGCGCTGCTGCGCGCGATGGTGGGTGCGTTGGGGCGTCAGCGGACGGACGACGGACACTATGTCGTCAAGCTGGACAGCTGGCACGCACTCTCCCTGCCGCTGTTCCGGTTGGCGTTTCCCGATACGCCCTGGATCTTTCTCTACCGGGATCCGGTCGAGGTGATCGTGTCGCATCTTCGGCAGCGAGGGTCGCAGATGGTGCCGGGCATGGGTGGTGGTCGAGAGGATATCGTCGGCGCCCCGGGGATGTCGCCGGAGCGGCACGTCGCGCAGATACTGGCGGAAATCTGTAGGGCTGCCGCAGCACATCATGATTTCTGCGGGATGCTGGTGCGCTATGATAGTCTGCCCGACGCGGTGACACGTCAGATCGTACCGCATTTCGGTATCGCTGCGGACGCCTCCGTTCTGGCCGCGATGGCGCACGTCGCAGAGCGTGACTCGAAGACGCCGGTGCTGGCCTTCACGCCCTACAGCGAGTCGAAACGGCTGAACGCGAGCGCGGCGGTGCGGACGGCGGCGACGCATCTGGACGCGACGATGCGCCAGCTCGATGCGCTGCGTCCGCGCGGGAAACCGAGCCCGCTCACTAGTGCAACCGAAAAGGAACAGGGATGATCGTCCGCAAGCAGGGGGACTGGTTGTCGGCGCGTGTCGGCGACGAGGTGCTGATGATGAGTGCCGAACGCGGCGCCTATATCGGCCTGAGTGCGGTCGGCGTGCGGGTCTGGGACCTGCTCGATACGATGCCGTCCAGCGACGATATCTACGCCGTTCTGGAGCGCGAATATTCGGTCGACGGGCAGACGTGTCGGGCCGAAGTCGACGCGTTTCTGGTCGATCTCGCGCATCACCGTGCCGTCGCGATCGATCCGTCGCCGGGGGTCTAGCGCGGTGAGCGCCATCGCCGGCATCGTGCGGTTCGACGGTTCGCCGCTCGCGCGCGCCGAGATCGAACGGATGACGACGCGGTTGGCGCATCGTGGTCCGGACGGCCGAAATAGCGTTGCGTTCGACGGCGTGGGTCTCGGCCATTGCCTGAGCCGCGTGACCGTGGAGGACGATCACGACGCGCAACCGATCCACGATCCCGTCGCCGGATTGACGCTGGTCGGCGATGTCCGGCTCGACAATCGTGCGGCGCTGGCCGGCGCGCTGGCGATTACGGAACCCACGCTCGCGGCGATGGCGGACAGCGACCTGTTGCTCGCCGCCTACCGTCATTGGGGTTCGGCCTGCGTCGAGCACCTGCTCGGCGACTTCGTCTTCGCGGTGTGGGACGCCCGCCGCGCGCTGCTGTTACTCGCGCGCGATCCGATGGGACAGTGCGGCGTCTATTATCACCACGGCGCCGGCGTCTTTACCTTTGCCAGCGAGATCAAGGCGTTGTGGACCGTGGACGGCGTACCACGGCGCCTGTCCGAAACCGCGATCGGTCGCCGCCTTTTGTTTCCGATCGACTCGGCTGGCGGGGCGACGCTGTACGAGGGCATCTCGATCCTGCCCGGGGGGACGACGTTGATACTCGACGCGGCCGGTGCGCTGACCCTCGATCGCTATTGGGTGCCGCACGCTGCCGCCGAGCATCTCGGGCGCGACGAGGCCTATTACCGCGCGACCTATCGCACGCTGGTCGAGGAAGCCGTGGCGTGTCGCGTGCGGCGGTTGGCGCGGCCACCGGCGCTGTTGTTCAGTGGCGGCTTCGACAGCGGCACGATCGCGGCGGTCGCGGGACCGATCGCTGCGGAACGGGGAGGGCGTCTCGTCGCGGTCGCGTCGGTCCTGCCACTTGGCGAGCACCGCGCTGTACGTGATGCCCGTGCGGCGGTCGAGGCGTTCCGGCTGTATCCCTATATCGACATCCACTATCACATGCGGGGTGAGGCCAACCGCTTCACCGAGATCGAGCGGTCGTTCGACGTGACCGACGATTGGGCGGGCCATGCCTATGTCCGCGACGGCGTGTTCGCCTGCTGCGCTGCGACGGGCGCGCGACTGGTGATGGACGGCCATGGTGGCGACTACACCGTCAACGTGCGCGCCCCGGCGATGCTCGGACGAATCCTGCGGCGTGGCCATGTGCGACGGTTCGTCCGGGAATTTGGCGCGCGGCGGCGGGCGACGGGGCGCTCATATTTGGATGTGGTGCGGTCGGATGTGCTGCAGGCGCTGCTCCCGCTCAAGCTGATCGCAGCTTGGTATGCGCTCGGACGTGGGTTCGTGCCGCTGTGGCGAACCCGTGCGATCCGCGACGACTTTGCCCGATCACTGTTCGAAGCGGGGGCGATCGACCGTTCGCGGCTGCGCCAGAGCAGCCTGGTCCATCACCGTTGGCGCACCCGCTGGCTGCACTTGCTCGACAAGGTATCGAAGATGGGGCCCGCGCAACCGACGCTGGCCGCCGCGCATGGCCTGACCTTCACGCGGCCTTTTCACGATCGACGCATCGTCGAGTTCGCGCTGGCCATCCCCGAGTCGCTGCAGTTTCGCGATGGTCTAGAGCGGCCTCTGGCGCGGTATGCCTTCGCCGATCGCCTGCCGCCGCGATTGTTGGCGAGTGGCCCTGGGAACGACGCCGAGGATCCCGATTTCTTTCGTGCGACGCAGGAATCGGCGGCGATCGGTCTCGCGGCCGTACGGGCGCACGATCATGGCGACCCGTCGTCGCGCTATATCGATTTCGAGAAGGTGGAGGCGTTGATTGCCGACGTCGACGAAAGCCGGTTCGCCGACCATCGACGGTTGCACATCGGCGTGACCGCTTTGGTCCTGGCCCGGTTCGTCGCGTGGTTCGACTCGAACAACGCCTAGCGCAACGCCGCCTGCTCAGGACCCGTATTGATACCCGGCGGCATCCGAATCGGTGCCGTCCGACCCGAGCGCGACCTGCGCGCCCGCATGGCGCATCTCCGCGACGATCACGACGGGGGTCGACCAGGGGCGACGCTCGTCTCCGGCTTGGTATGTGCCCGGCCCGGTTGAGTCGGCTTTGTCCTGGGGCGTCCCGATCGCGTAAAACGTCACGCTCATCTCTCCAAAAGTTGCGTCCGCTTCCTGATGTGCCCTTCGTGATGCCAGTTATTGTGATGCAATGCAAATATGTATTCGCGCCGGGCTGTTGGATTTAGTCTCCGGTAAATCAGGAGGGACGATAGAAATAATGCAGGTGAAAATGGTTCATTCGTTGCGTTGTGAACTATTGCGCGTTGAGCGGCACTATGCCAGCTTACGATGAATAAGCGGAAAGCCACTTTCGTGGTCGACCGACTTAAACGAAGAGGGGGCCTGTATGGCGGAGCCTTTTGTCGGCGAAATCAAGCTGTTGGGATTTCCCTTCGCGCCGCGCGGGTATGCCACCTGCGACGGACAGATCATGGCCATCTCGCAGAACCAGGCGCTGTTCTCGCTCCTCGGCATTCAATATGGCGGCACCGGCGTGAATACGTTCGCACTTCCCGATCTTCGCGGCAGCGCTCCGGTGCATTTTCTGAACGCCACTTTGCCGCAAGCCACACGCGCTGGCGCCGAGACGATGACGATCAACCCCAACACCATGCCGGCGCACACTCATGCGCTGGTCGGCACGTCGGCGACCGCCAACAAGCGACCGCCGGGCGGGCGCAGCTTCGCCAACGACACGTCGCCGAACGCCGATTTCTACGCGCCCAGCGCAAACCTGGTGGCGATCGCGCCGCAGACGCTGGGCCAGGCGGGGCAGGGGCAGGCGCACACGAACATGCAGCCGTATCTGGTCATGAACTATTGCATCGCGCTGCAGGGGATCTTCCCGTCGCGCAACTGACGTTCACGGACTCGGCCAGGGGCGGGGGAAATTATGAGCGACCAATTTATCGGTGAAATCCGGATGTTCGGTGGGAACTTCGCCATCAGCGGCTGGGCGCTATGCAACGGGCAACTGCTCGGCATCGCGCAGAATACGGCGTTGTTCTCGCTGATCGGCACGACTTATGGCGGTGATGGCCAACAGACCTTCGCGCTGCCGAACCTGCAAGGGCGACTGCCGCTGCATCAGGGTACGGGCCCCGGCCTGTCACCGCGGTCGATGGGCGAGATGGCCGGCACGGAGGCGGTCACGCTGACCCTCAACCAGATCCCGTCGCACACGCATGGCGCGTTGGCTTCGACCGACCAGGGATCGCTCAACGGTCCCGGACCGACCGCGGTGCCGGCCAAGCCAGTCGACACGGCCTCGACCGCGACGCTCTACGTCCTACCGGGCACCAGCCCGGTAACGGCGACGCCGATGGCGGCCAGCAGTATCGGCACGACCGGTGGCAACGAGTCGCACGGCAATATGATGCCGTCGCTCGCGGTCAGCTTCATCATCGCGCTTGTCGGCATATTCCCGAGCCGAAACTAGAGTCCGGAGGCATCGACCATGGCAGATCCCTATGTTGGCGAGATCAAGATCGCTGGCTTCACCTTTGCACCCGTCGGCTATGCGTTCTGCAACGGGCAATTGCTGTCGATCCAGCAGAATACTGCGTTATACGCGGTCCTTGGCACGACCTATGGCGGCAATGGCACGACCAACTTCGCGCTACCCGACATGCAGGCCCGCGCGCCAATGCACTGGGGCAGTGGTAGTGGACTTTCTCCGCGCCAGATCGGCGAGCAGGACGGCAGTGCGAACATCACGCTGCTGACGCGGCAGATGCCGAACCACGGGCACGTGCTCAACGCCGGGACGGCAACACCGCCGAACGCCGCGCAGAACACGGCGACGCCGACCACCCAGGCGATGTTCGGCACGTCGAACCCGAACCAGGTCTATAGCGATGTCGCGACGCCGCCGGTCGGGTTCGCGCCCACCGCGATCGGGATCGCGGGCGGATCGCAGCCGCACGAAAACCGGCAGCCGTTGCTGGCGCTGAACTTCATCATCGCGCTGCAGGGGATATTCCCATCGCGCAACTGAGCCCCGCGTCCGCGACGATACCCGACGAACCGGCGGGCGAACCGTTTGCGCTGTCGTCGGCGCTGACGGCCGATGGCTACACGCTTCGGGATGAAACCGATGACGACACCGCGTTTCTGACCGCACTGTATGCATCGACGCGCGAGCATGAACTGGCGCAGATGATCGGCCTGGACGCCGCGCAAAAGCACGACTTCATCACCCAGCAATTCGCTGCACAACGCTGGCATTACCGCACACGGATCGCGCATTGCCTGTTCGCGGTGATCGAACGTCGCGGCGTTGCGGTCGGTCGACTTTATCTGGCTGAGGGCAATGCACAGTTCAACATCGTCGATATCGCGCTATTGCCGAGCATGCGCGGTGAAGGTCTTGGCACGGCGATCATCGCCGCGGTGTGCATGGCGGCTGACAAGGCCGGCAAGAGTGTCGGGCTGTTCGTCGACCGCGACAATCGGGCGCAGCGGCTCTACCAGCGCCTTGGATTCGCCGCGTGTCGCGAAACCGCCTTTCACATCGAGATGGAGCGGCCGGCGCGCGTCAGTTGAACGTCGCGCTGTAGGTGACGCCGGTGTCGTCGCGCGCGGTCGGCACGAGGAATATCTCCAGATCACCCATCGCGTCATGATGCAGATGATACAGCGATTGCGGCAGCACCCGCTGTTCGGCGGCGAGGAACAGCAACTCGAACGGCGCCCGCATGGCGCTCGCTTCGGCATGCGGACGCAACGGCGTCGCGGCCGTCAAACCGAGCGGCACCGGTGGCTGATTACCGTCCGTGAGCAGGAAAGCGGTCCCGACATGCGCGGCGAAGTCGTCATACGAAACAATCGCATCGGCCATCGTCTATCCCCCCAAATGCCTGGAACGAAGGCTGGCCGATCCCGCGCGCGGTTACAAGCCGTCGCGGCCGGCTTGGACGATGCCCGTGCCATCTATGGCAGGAGCCCGTGAAACCGTCCGCCCACCCGGCGTTCGCGTTCGTGCGCGCCTGTATCGGCTGGCCGCCATCGTCCGCGCACGTCGCGCGGATCCGAGCGGCGGCGGAAACTGTCGATGGGGACATGCTGGTGCGGGTTGCTCGGCGGCATGACGTGGCGACGCAGGTAGCGAACGTCATGCGGCAGGCGGGGCTGGACGTTCCACCGCGGCTCGATCGGATCGCGCAGCGCCGACGGCGCCAGGCCTTGAAGCAGGTCGCCGCGACGATCGATCTTCAGCATCGGTTCGCGGTCGCCGACATTCCGTTGCTGGTGTTGAAAGGGGTCGCGCTGTCACAGCGCCTTTACGCCAGCCCGGTGTTGCGCGGTGCGGCCGATATCGATCTCGTTGTGCCGCGCGATACCGTGGAACGCGCCTGGTCGCTGTTGCGCGACGCGGGATATACCATGCTGATACCCAGTCGCCCGCTGACGGGCGACGCGCTGCGGACGTTCCTTTGGGCCGCGAAGGATAGCCAGCATCGTCATCCAACGACGGGTGTCGTGATCGAACTTCACTGGCGCCTGTCCGACGATCTTGCCGATCCGACGCCGCCCGCGGCGCATCGCTGGCAGGCGATCTCGCTCGGGACCAACGCGACGATATGGACGCTGGGGGATGACGACCTGTTCGTCTATCTGTGCACGCATGGCGCAGCGCATCTCTGGGCGCGGCTCAAGTGGCTCGCCGACATAGCCGTTCTGATCCGCCAAAGTGACGATGGCGGCGCGCGGTATTGTACGCTTGCGCAGCAGGCTGGCGCGACGCGGGCCGCCGCATCCGCATTCATGCTCGCCGATCGTCTGCTCGGCACGCCCCCGCCCGCTTCGTTTCGTCCGCCTCGGTCTTGGCGACTGAAATTACTGAACCATCTCGCACTCCGCGTTCTTTTGGCGGGAGACGGTGCAAAGGAACTGGCGGCCACCCCGTATCGCGGCTGGGCCGAGATCATCGCCAAACTGCTGATCGCGCCGCGCTGGCGCAACCGGATCGCGACGTTGCGTCGCCTAGCGATCTCGGGCGAAGATGTCGGCGACCTCGCGCTCCCGCGTGGGTTCGCGTTTCTGTATCCGCTGGTGCGGATACCGCGAATGATCGTCAGGCGGCACCGTCGCGCACAGCGACGCAAATCACGGCGAAATATGGCTACAGCCGACGCACATGCGAAGCATTCGCAATAATCTTGCCCTCCTCGACCGGTCTCGCTAAGCCAACGGCGTGACGTCTTTCCAGCCCATTTCGCCGCCGCTGCGCAAACCCAAGCCGAAGCGGAAATGGCGGGGCTGGTGGCTCAAGCAACTGCATACCTGGCACTGGATGAGCGCGGCAATTTCGTTGGTCGGCATGCTGTTGTTCGCGATTACTGGCATCACGCTCAACCACGCCGCGACGATCGGCGCGACCCCGGTCGTGAGCGACAAGGCGGGTAGTCTGCCGCAGCCGTTGCTCCGCCTGCTGGAAAAGCCCGCCGCGAAGGATGCGCCGCTACCGTCGCCGGTCGCCACCGCAGTCGAACGCGCCGTCGGGCTCGATCCCGCGGGCAAGCCCGGCGAATGGTCCGACACCGACGTCTATGTCGCGCTGCCGCGACCCGGCGGCGACGGCTGGGTCAGCATCGACCGCGCCAGTGGCGCCATCACGTCGGAAAACACCGGCCGCGGCTGGATCGCCTATCTCAACGACCTCCACAAAGGCCGCAACACCGGCGGCGCATGGAGCTGGTTCCTCGATATCTTCGCCGGCGCCTGCATTCTGTTCACGCTGACCGGGCTGCTGCTGCTCCAGCTTCACGCACGGCATCGGCGGTCGACCTGGCCGATCGTCGCCGCGGGCGTCGTCATTCCCGTCGTCCTGATCATCGTGTTCATTCATTGAGGAGCCTCACCATGCGTCCGTCTCTCTTCGCGTTGCTGGGTGGGGTCGTCGCGGCGCCCGCCGCGGCCGGCACCGTGACCGTCACCGTGCCCCGCCTGTCGGTCGCCGAATATCACAAGCCCTATGTCGCGGTCTGGATCGAGCCGGTCGGTGGCGGGCCGGCGCGCACGATCGCGCTTTGGTACGAGACGCGAAAGACCGGCAAGGACGCTGGCACCAAGTATCTTGCCGACCTGCGCGCCTGGTGGCGCAAGGGCGGCCGGTCGATGAGCCTGCCCGCCGACGGCGTCAGCGGGCCGACCCGCGCGCCGGGCCAGTACACGATCCCGCTGCCCGCCAACATCAAGCCCGGCCAGTATGTCCTGAACGTCGAGGCATCGCGGGAGACCGGCGGACGCGAACTCGTTACGCTGCCGCTGAACGTGCCCAACCCCTCCGGGCGCGGTGCAGGCAAAGCCGAGCTCGGCGCCGTCACCCTATCCGCTCGCTGAAGGAATTATTGCCATGAAGCCGCTCGCCACGCGCCTGTTCGCCGCCGCCGCCCTCGTCTGCGTCCCCGCCATGCTCTCCGCCCACCGCATGTGGTTCCTGCCGTCGGGCACCGTCTTCTCGGGTGAGGACGCCTGGGTGACGATCGACGCGGCGGTTTCCAACGACCTGTTCTATGCCGATCATCAGCCGTTCCGGCTCGACGGCGTGAAAGTCTGGCAGCCCGACGGCAGCGAGGGCAAGCTGCAGAACCCCGCCACCGGCCGCTATCGTTCGGTGTTCGACATCCAGCTCGACAAGCCCGGCACGTGGAAGGTCGGCACGCAGATGGCGGCGGTGATGGGGAGCTTCACCGTCGATGGCGTCGAGAAGCGCGTCGGTGGCCGTCGTGGGCCGCCGCGCCCCGACCAGCCCGCACCGCTGACCGTCGCCGACA
>Ga0247813_10000191_pt1 | contig 71312 bp, 51 predicted proteins | sample UWRJL169409C1_FD_180719 | JGI IMG/M metagenome (GOLD analysis project Ga0247813, IMG submission 180719) | Plant litter microbial communities from Arlington Agricultural Research Station in Wisconsin, United States - UWRJ-L169-409C-1 | ecosystem: Environmental > Terrestrial > Plant litter >... | reverse complement strand
CGGTGAGGCGGTTAGGCGGTTAGGCGGTTAGGCGGTTAGGCGGTTAGGCGGTTAGGCGGTTAGGCGGTTAGGCGGTTAGGCGGAACAATGTACAAAATACATTGTTTGCAGAATTATTAAAAAAATAAATCCCCCTCGTCAGTATCTAACAACACCTTAATAAAATTGACAAAAACAAAAAAGGCGGAAAATTTATGCATTATGCAAAAACCTTCCACCTTTATTAAACCTTAAGCTTTCTACCTTGAAAAGCCTTATTTTTTGTAATACTGCTGTGCTTCAGGCAAATATTTTTGAATTTGAGCAATACGGGTTGCATCACTTGGGTGGGTACTTAAAAATTCTGCTGGTTTTTGTGCTCCTGCAGACGCAGCCGACATTCTATTCCAAAAACTTGTTGCATTCTGTGGATTATATCCAGCCATAGCCATGAAGATTAAACCTAAACGATCTGCTTCCAACTCTTGATTACGACTGAACTTTAGCATTGCAACCGGTGTACCTACACCATAAAGCGTATTGAAAATAGACTGTGTTTTAGGATTTTTGGATAATGCAACTCCGGCTGCTGCTCCAACACCTTGTGCTACCATCTCCTGCGACATACGCTCAGCTGAGTGACCAGCAATAGCATGTGCAATTTCATGTCCCATTACAGTTGCTAAACCTGCATCATCTTGTGTTACTGGCAAGATACCTGTGTAAACCACAATCTTTCCTCCAGGCATACACCAGGCATTTTTCTCATTATTCTGAACCACATTAACTTCCCATTGGTAATCAGCAATTAAATTACCGTAGTTATTATTGTTCATATAAGTTTTTACTGCATTAATTAGCTTATTGCCCACAGTTTTTACTTTTAAGGCTTGTGAATTTGATGCAGACAAAACAGTGCTTTTATTCTCTGTTAAAAAGGTACTGTAAGCTTGAAACGCCATTGGCAAAACCTGATCATTACTTACCAAATCGAATCGACTACGTCCTGTTAAGGGTACTGTTGAACATGAGTTAAATAGTAAAATGCCAGCAATACCAGCCGTTAAAAATAGTTTTTTCATAATGATTAGTTAAATAATAAACCTTCTAGGCAAACCGAAAATTAAACAGTATGCTTGTAATAGGTTTTAATAGTGTGTTTTTGTTAGTTAATTAGTTTTTTTCCTAAACAAATACACTTTGGATTCCTTGCCTTTCAGCAATCTTTCGAGATTTTTTTGATGTGTAACTAAGATCAGCACACAAACCACCATGCCATAAAGCACTTCTGATTTTATAGAAACCTGAAACAAAAAGACAACACTGAGTGGGAATGTAAAGCCAGCACAGATAGAACTTAATGAAACATATTTAGTTAATAGTAGTACAATCACAAAAACCAGAACGCAAAGCATAGATGCTTCGAAGTTAACTGCCAAAATCATTCCAAAAAGTGTAGCCACTCCTTTCCCACCTCTAAAACCTGCAAAAACCGGAAATAAATGTCCCATTACAGCAGTAACACCCAAGGCAAGTTGATAATTAACAAAAACAACAGAATTTTGTGGTCCGGTAACAGACATGCCTATCAAATAGGCCAAATTGGTAGCCGTATAGCCTTTGGCAATATCAATGATCATTACCGCTATACCAGCCTTTTTACCTAAAACCCTGAATGTATTGGTTGCACCTGCATTACCACTTCCATACTCTCTTACGTCAATACCGTAAAAGGCCTGACCAAGCCATACAGCGGTTGGTATAGATCCAAATAGATACGCGAACAATAAGGCGCTGAGCGAATAAACCGTAACCATAGCCTACAATGATACAAAAAATAAGCTTTCAATTTTATAACACATCAATTTAGTATGCTTTTAAGCTGATGTCAAGGCTTTTTACAGAATGTGTAAGTGCACCCATTGAAATAAAATCTACACCACAAGCAGCATATTCCAAAACATTTTCTTCTGTAATACCGCCAGATGCCTCGGTTGTAAACCTACCATCAATCAATGCTACAGCGGTTTTTAGATTTTCGAAACTAAAATTATCAAGCATAATCCGGTCTACACCTCCAATAGCCAACACCTGTGATAATTCCTCAATATTCCTCACCTCAATCTCAATTTGTAGAGATTTATGGTGATCAGCTAAATATTTTTTGGTCGAATGAATTGCATTGGATATTCCGCCAGCATAATCAACATGATTGTCCTTAATTAAAATCATATCATACAAGCCAATCCGGTGATTAACACCGCCGCCAATTCTCACTGCCCATTTTTCAAGGTAACGTAAACCTGGTGTTGTTTTACGGGTATCTAAAATTTTAGTTTTAGTATCTTTCAAAAGTGAAACAATGCGATGTGTTTTCGTTGCAATGCCACTCATTCTTTGCATACAGTTTAAAACCAGCCTTTCTGCAATAAGAATAGCATGTGTACTTCCAGCAACTGTTAACCCTATATCACCTACTTTTACCTCGGCTCCATCCTGCAACAATGTGGTCACTTGTAAATCAGCATCAACAATTTTGAAGATCTCTTGCGCCAATTCCATTCCAGCGAGAATTCCATCTTCTTTGATGATCAGTTTTGCCTTTCCCTGAGTTCCTTCCGGAATGGTTGATAATGAAGTGTGATCACCATCACCCACATCTTCAGCAAGAGCGTTTTTTATAAATTGATGTATAAGTTGAATATCCAAAGTATAGATTTTATGCAGCAAAAATAAGAATTATTTATGAGCGGACAATTGACCAATAGATTTAAAAGGATGCTGACTTAAGAATTTAGCTGATAATGATGGCAACTGATTTACTTTTATAAATTATTCAGTGGCTTTTATAGTAAAATTTATTCTTAATCCTTTGCAGGCTCAATCCTTAATTCAGTAATCAAAAAACTACTGTTAAATTTCTTCATAGTGATAGAAACCCTGAAAGTTTCTTTGGAAGTACTTAAAATTACAACACCAAACCGATAGTTTGGACTATTGTTAATTTTATGAAAAACACTTGTTTTAACCGGAGGATGTTTGACGAAAAAATCTCTCAAAATTTGTTCACCCTGTGCTTTAGAATAGACATCTTCTTCATCAACAATGATCAACTCAATAGTTGAGGCAAAATTTTTAGCAATCTCTTTAGCATTACCAGCTTTAAAATACGATGATAAATCATCAATAATATCAGCCTGAATGGCTTTAGAACTATATAATGACGATAAACTAATGATAAGTAAAAAGAAGCTCCGGATCATTTCTGTATTTTATACAGAGATAGTAGCTAAAATTATGCCATTAGCTTATCAAAAAACAGATTTCTTAATTTGTATAACCTTCAATAAAGTTATATTTGCGATGTGAATAGAATACTAGAACACAATCTACAAGAAAATGTTTTGTTCTCAATTATAATTTTTGAATATATATGGTAAATAATAAAAAAGTCGCTCTTATCATTTTAGATGGCTGGGGTTACGGACGTCAGGATAATTCTGACGCTGCATACGCTGCAAAAACACCTTTTTTTGATTCCTTATTACAGCACTATCCAAATTCAAAGCTGGAAGCATCGGGAGAAGCTGTAGGATTACCTGCCGGACAAATGGGAAATTCAGAAGTTGGACATATGAACTTAGGTGCTGGTAGAGTAGTTTATCAGGAACTTGGAAGAATTAACAAATCCATAGCAGACCGGGAATTACATGTAAATCCTATTTTACTTAATGCTTTTGATTATGCAAAACAAAATAATAAAGCTGTTCATTTTATCGGTTTAGTTTCAAATGGTGGTGTTCATGCACATATTGAACACTTGAAAGCACTTTGCGATGCTGCAAACGAAGCTCATGTGGAAAAAACTTTTGTACACGCCTTTTTAGATGGCAGGGATACAGATCCAAATTCTGGATTAGGTTTTATTACAGATCTACAAAACCATCTTCAGCATGGAAATGCAAAACTGGCTACAATGGTTGGTCGTTACTATGCAATGGATCGTGATAATCGTTGGGAGCGTGTAAAACGTGCCTATGATGTGATGGTAAATGGTGTTGGAGAAAAAACACAGGATGCTTTGAACGCTATTCAAAATTCATATCACAATGGTATTACCGATGAATTTTTAAATCCGGTAGTGCTTACCCAAGCAAATGGATCGCCTATTGCAACCATTCAACCTGATGATGTAGTGATCTGTTTTAACTTCCGTACGGACAGAGGACGCGAAATTACTACTGCATTAACACAAAAAGATTTTCCGGAGCAGCAAATGCATAAGTTACCATTGTACTATGTGACCATGACCACATACGATGAGAGCTTTGAAAAAGTGAATGTAATGTTCACCAAAGATGATCTGACCAAAACAATTGGTGAAGTTTTATCTGAAAATAATAAGAATCAGATTCGTATTGCAGAAACTGAAAAATATCCTCATGTTACCTTCTTCTTTTCGGGTGGCAGGGAAACTGAATTTCCGAATGAAAAACGTATTTTAATTCCTTCTCCAAAGGTAGCTACATATGATCTGCAGCCAGAAATGAGTGCAGCTGGTATAACCGAAGCTATCACTGCAGAAATGGAATCTGGATGGGCAGATTTTATTTGCTTAAACTTTGCTAATCCAGATATGGTTGGCCACACAGGCGTTTTTGATGCGGTGGTAAAGGCGGTAGAAACAGCAGATAAATGTGCGGAGACCGTAGTCAATAAAGGTTTAGAAAATGGTTATTCTTTTATTTTATTGGCAGATCATGGCAACTCTGAATTTATGGTAAACGGCGATGGATCTGCAAATACAGCTCATACCACAAATCTGGTTCCTTGCATCCTAATCGACAATGATTATAAAACTATTGCCGATGGAAAACTGGGTGATATTGCTCCTACTGTTCTTAAAATTTTGGGCGTTGATATTCCAGCTGAAATGACTGGAAACGTTTTAGTATAATGATCAAAAACCTTTATATACTGGTATTTGCCCTGGCACTTCTCTCATGTAATCAGCGTGAAGAATCTAAGGCAAATACCGGATTAACCTATTTCGATTTAAAAGGCTACTTTGGAAAAGAGATTATTCGTTTGAGAAATGCTAAAGCCAGAGTAAATAAAATGGTAAGTATTAACGGTATCGAAGAGCATAAAACTTCACTGATTAATGACTGGGATAAAGAACTTGCCATTTTTGTAAACGCAGATATTAACAAAAACTCATGGAAGGGCAGCTTTGAGATTAACAGCAATGGAGGTGTAGATATTTATAAGACTACCAATAAGAAGATTCCAATTAAAAAGGTTTCAGTAACACACCAATTCTCTCGTGTAAGTAAAATTGAAATTATCATTAATAATAAGAATATTCTATTTCAATCGCAGGATACGCTTATCTATATTCCAGATCAGTTGTATCAGATTAAAAAGCAACAAAAAATAAGATTTCTTGCACCTAAAAATTATGCAGTTATTGCCAGGTTTAATCCATAAAAAAAGCAGTCAACTTTAGGTTGACTGCTTTTTTTATGGAATTTAAATTTATTTTAAACTGGCTATCTGTGCTTTATCATAAGTAACCCAATCGATAATATCTTTTCTTAATGGCTGCATAGTGAGTACTTTCTGAAAATCGGCAATTGAGCTATTAAATAAACCGATACAGGCAACCTTCTCTGCTCCTTTTTTTACTTTGTAAGATTTGTAAATTGCATAATCTTTATAGGCTAACCCACGATTTTGAAACATCTGTGTATCCTCATCTCCATTAATTTCAATGGCTTTGGTAAAATCCTTAATGGCAGCAGTATAGAAATTTTCACGCATGGTATTTAACGATTCTTTCGGATCATTTGCAATATTTAACCTTGCTTTTCCACGGTAATAATAGGCAGAAACCTCATTAGGCTTCATTGCCAGTAAACGACTATAAGTTGCAATACACTTTTCATATTCTCCATTTTGAAAATAAGAATAACCCAACATTTTTAAAACATTGGCATTATCAGGTGTTTTGGTATCAGCTTTTTCTAATTGTGTAACAGCAGTTTTATAATCACCCTTCATCATGGCCTGCATGCTCTTTTCATAATTGTTCTGGGCAAAACTTGTAGTTGATGAGAAAATAATTAATCCTAAAATCGCTTTTTTAAAATAGTTCATGTATGAATAATAATTTAGATAAATCTAGCACCTTCAGGGGGTGTTTTTTTTTGCAATATAATTCTATTATAATAATTTAATAGTTTTTAATTTTCTTTACCCTTAAAAAACGGAATGCCCAGATATTAGCATAAACGCTAAATTAGGTGAATTATGATATTTACTTCAATAATTATATTTGTCTGCCTTTTTAACATAAGATTAATATAGTTTTTACTTTGGCACAAGAGTTGAATTTATTATATTACTAACATAATTAAACAATGTGAATACGATCAAACTGCCAGTTTGTCGTGAGAGGAAAACGTGAAAATGAGTAAACAAGATATATTTGATTTCCATTCTGCTATGCCAATAATAAATGAGGATACCGAATTCTTCCCTTTAATGTCTCAACAAGACGAGGAGGAAATGAACAACGAGGATACGCCTGAAACATTGGCTATTTTACCCTTAAGGAACACCGTTTTATTTCCAGGCGTGGTTATTCCAATTACTGTTGGAAGGGATAAATCTATAAAATTAATAAAAGAAGCTTACAAGGGAAACAAAATTATTGGGGTAGTATCTCAAAAGGACGTTTCTATTGAAGACCCTACCTTTGAGCAACTTAACACGGTAGGTACAGTGGCTAATATCATTAAATTGCTGCAAATGCCAGATGGCAATACCACTGTAATTATACAGGGTAAGCAAAGATTTAGTTTGATTGAAGAAGTTCAGAATGAGCCTTACATCAAAGCTGTAGTTAAAAAATTTGAGGAGCAAAAACACAAGGCTGATAAAGAGTTTAAAACTTTAATTGCGTCTATACGTGAAATGTCAGCTCAGATTATTCAGCTGTCTCCAAATATTCCAAGCGAGGCCAGCATTGCTTTGAAAAACATTGAAAGCAATTCATTTCTGATCAATTTTATTTCATCAAATATGAATGCCGAAATGGCCGACAAGCAAAAAATTCTGGAAATGAATAAATTGCTGGATCGGGCACAGAAAGTAATGGAATTGTTGATGGTTGAATTGCAGATGCTGGAATTAAGAAATCAAATTCAATCTAAAGTTCGTACCGATCTTGATAAACAACAACGTGATTATTTCTTAAATCAGCAGTTAAAAACAATTCAGGAAGAATTAGGTGGAAACTCTGCTGACTTAGAGTTTGATGCTTTACAAGAAAAAGCAAAGCTGAAGAAATGGACAAAAGAAGTTAATGATCATTTTGATAAGGAGCTTGATAAATTAGGTAGGATGAATCCGGCTGCTCCTGATTATTCTGTTCAATTGAATTATCTTGAATTACTACTGGATTTACCCTGGAGTGAATTCACAAAGGATAATTTTGATTTAAAAAGAGCTCAACGCATTTTAGATAAAGACCACTTTGGCTTAGAAAAAGTAAAACAACGTATTGTTGAATACCTTGCTGTACTGAAGCTTAAGCGGGATATGAAGGCACCAATTTTATGCCTGGTAGGCCCTCCGGGTGTTGGTAAAACTTCATTAGGAAAATCCATTGCGAAAGCTTTAGGCCGTAAATACGTTAGAATGGCTTTAGGTGGCATTCGCGATGAAGCAGAGATTCGTGGTCACCGTAAAACGTATATTGGTGCAATGCCTGGTCGTATTATTTCGTCAATCAAAAAGGCAGGTGCAGATAATCCTGTATTTGTTTTAGATGAGATAGATAAGGTTGGAACCGATCACCGTGGCGACCCATCTTCAGCTTTGCTTGAGGTATTAGATCCTGAGCAAAATAATGCTTTCTATGATCATTATGTAGAAATGGATTATGATTTATCTAACATTTTATTCATTGCAACAGCCAATTCATTAAGTACTATACAACCAGCATTATTGGATCGTATGGAAATTATTGAAGTAAATGGCTACACAATTGAAGAAAAGATTGAGATTGCCAAGAAATACCTTTTGCCAAAACAAAAGGAAAATCACGGCTTACAAAACAAACATATCAACCTTAAACCTGCGCTAATTGAAAAGGTAATTGAAGATTATACCCGTGAATCCGGCGTACGTGGTTTAGAAAAGAGAATAGGTTCTCTAGTGCGTGGTGTGGCTACTAAGGTAGCTATGGAAGAAGAATACAATGTAACTTTAACCAATGAAGATGTTGAACGCATTTTAGGTGCACCAATTTACGATAAAGATTTATATGAAGGTAATGAAGTAGCAGGTGTGGTTACTGGTTTGGCCTGGACAAGTGTAGGTGGCGATATTTTATTTATTGAATCCAGCTTAAGTCCGGGTAAAGGTAAATTGACTTTAACGGGTAACCTGGGTGATGTAATGAAAGAATCGGCAGTGATTGCACTGGCTTACTTACGTGCACATGCGGCAGAATTCGGTATTGATTATGCCCTGTTTGATCATTGGGATGTTCATGTTCACGTACCTGCAGGTGCAACGCCTAAAGATGGACCTTCCGCTGGTGTAACCATGTTAACAGCACTAACTTCTGTATTTACACAACGTAAGGTAAAACAACATTTAGCCATGACTGGTGAAATCACTTTGCGTGGTAAAGTTTTGCCAGTTGGCGGGATTAAAGAAAAAATTCTGGCTGCCAAAAGAGCAAATATTAAGGAAATTATCCTTTGTAAAAGTAACCGAAAAGATATTTTAGAGATTAAAGAAAGCTACATCAAAGACCTTACCTTCCATTACGTAAGCGAAATGAGTGAGGTAATAGAATTGGCTTTAACGAAAAATAAGGTTAAAAAGCCATTAGACCTGAGCATTAAAGCTGTTCCGATTGTCAATTAATTGGTAAATCTTTTGGATGATCTTTCGAAAATTCAATAACAATAAATACATTTATGGCCCGGGTAATTATCCGGGCTTTTTTATGAAATTATTTTTCACCACTACTATCCTTTGCTTAATCTGTCTAACAGGTTTCAGTCAGTCTTTCAAAAACGAATTTGGTTTTAAAACCGAAAATGATGCTTATTTAGCTACCTTAAACGACCGCTACTATACCAATGGATTATTCCTTTATTTTCGCAGAGCGATAGATCCAGCAAAATTTTCAGAAAAAATAGAAAAGAAAACCTATGAAATATCTGCCGGTCAGAAAATGTATACGCCATATTGGGGGCAAGTAGCTAAAAAAGAAGATCAAGACCGGCCTTTCGCTGGTTACTTATATGCCGGTACTGCATACTCTGTATTTTATAAAAATGAAAGTGTTTTGAAAACCAGTGTAGAAATTGGAACCGTTGGACCAAATTCACTGGCACAGGATGCACAAAAATTCCTGCATAAAACAGTTGGCTTTTATACCCCTGCAGGATGGGAATATCAAATTAAAAATGAATTTGCGGTTAATCTTGCTGCAAACTACAGTAAGCTTTTGATGCGATCTACTGATAATATCGTTGATTTAAGTGGCCAGGGTTATGCAAACCTTGGCACCACATTTTCCGGACTAGGTGCATCAGTTTTATTTAGAGCTGGAAGATTAAACCAATTGTTTAATAGTGCTTATCATAATGCTGTAATAGGCGATTCAAAAACAGCAGCCTTAAATAAATCAGAATTTTTCTTTTATGCCAAGCCTCAGCTCAATGTAGTAGCTTATGATGCAACCATCCAGGGAAGTTTATTTAAAAACAACAGCCCATTAACTTTTGACGTAAAGCCCATTGTTTTCGAACAGCAGTTAGGCGTAAACTACAGCTCAAAGAGATTTACGGCAGATTTCAATATTATATTCAAAACAAAGGAAGTTAAAAGTGTTGCCAAAGCGCAGAATTATGGTGGCTTGAGTTTGTATTATCGGTTTGGAAGATAAATGATTTAGAACCCAAAAGGTTCGATTAAGGATAAATTGTAAATTTACTAAAATGTAGTTTTGTTTGAATTGTAAATCATTGCATAGAGCTTTTTCATTATATTGTAGATATGAATCAATTAAAAACATTTTATCAGAAAACTTTCTACTTTTGGATAATTTTGAAAGTTTTGTTAGGTATTGGAGCATTCATAATATTAAACGACCAGATCAAGGGGTTTAGTAAAGCAAATTTTATAGGACTTATATATTCCCTGCTTATGATTTTAGACGTAATATTTGTGGTTACTAATACCTCTGCTAAAGGAATTAGAAGATTTACAGGTTTTTTCTCCTTGTTTTTTGCAATAATTATAACTGTGTTATTGTTAACTATAGGAGACGATCTTAACTTAGGTGTTCCGATGGGTATTTTAGTAGTAATCTGTCTTATTTTAACAGGTTTGTTTGACTTATTGCAGATTCATAAGACTGTGGATTGATAGCTTTAAATTATTATACTAATTCCTGTGGCTTAAGCGCCCATTTGCTGCCTATAAATATTCAATCAATTTAATTTCAAACAAACCTTTTCCATCTTTTGCAAAGAGGGAAGCTGGCATTATAAGGAATTATTGAGGCTTGAGTTTGTATTATAGATTTGGAAAATAATCTTCTTAATTTAAAAAGAATAAAAAATTAATGATTTATTAAAGATCAGGCGCAGATCTGTTCTTCTTTCTTTCAGAAGTATAAGCCTTATTTTTTAATCGCTTTTCAATTACACCTTTTGGGATTTTTGTTGGCTTTCTTTTCTTTTGAACATGAAGAGAATTTTTGAGCAGTTCGATGAGTTTAGCAATTGTCTTTTCTTTGTTTAAAAGCTGACTGCGATCTTCCTGCGATACCACATGAAGTAAACCTTCACTATCCAACCTGTTTTCAAGCCGGGCCTTCAGCAATATTTTCTCCTCTTCACTAAGATAATCATTTGCGTCTAAAGCAAAAATCAATTCGACCTTACTGGAAACTTTGTTTACATTTTGACCACCTTTGCCCCCACTTCTAGAAGTTTTGAAAGTAACTGATTTTAAAATTTCTTCTCTGGTGGGTAACATGTTACAAAATTATAAAGATAATCCAACTAAAAAAGCTAGTAACTAAACAGTCTTTTTTTACCTTTGTAACAGAATGAAAAAGAACTTAGTTATAGCTATTGATGGCTATTCATCGTGTGGAAAAAGCACCCTGGCAAAGGCACTGGCTAAAAAATTAGGTTTTATTTATGTAGATAGTGGCGCCATGTACCGTGCCGTTACACTATATTTTTTGAGAAACAATATTGATGTGAGTGATGATGCAGCTGTTATTGATGCTTTACAACATATTGAATTAAACTTTCATTCCAGAGATTATGAGTCGCATATCACTTTAAACGGTGAGGAAGTTTCTGATGAGATTCGTTTAATGCCAGTTTCCCAAAACGTGAGCGAAGTATCTGCGCATAAAATTGTTCGCCATGAAATGGTAAAACAGCAACAGCGGATGGGCAAATCAAAAAGCATTGTAATGGACGGCCGCGATATTGGTACCACCGTTTTTCCGCATTCACCTTTAAAATTTTTCATGACTGCTGACCCTAAAATCCGGGCAGAACGTAGGTTTAAAGAATTAGAAAGCAAGGGCAATAATCAAACCACGCTGGAAGAAGTTTTTGAAAACCTGGCACATCGTGATTATGCTGATACTACAAGAAAGGAAAGTCCGTTGGTTAGGGCTGATGATGCCATTATTTTAGATAATACGAATTTAACCCAAGAGGAACAGCTGGCTTTTGCCATAGGAAGAGTTGAGCCTTTGTTGGATCGATAAGATGTAGAAAGTTGGTTAGTTGTTGGAGTTGATTAGAAGTTGGTACTTTTGATGATCCTTTTTAAGTGGTCACTACATGGAGGAAACTTAAAACAGCTAACTGAACACTATTTCCTGGAAAACAAAAAAAATGCATATTTTTAGCAGCTAACCACTAAGCCGCTATGAAATTAATATATTCCCCGCTCCTGTTTAGTTTTCTTATTTGTTTTAATTTTAATGCCCAGGCCCAAAAAGGCTGGATTAATCTTTTTAATGGTAAAGATTTAAAAGACTGGAACATCAAAATTTCCAAGCATAACTATAAAGAAAATTATGCCAATACCTTCCGTGTGAAAGATGGCCTAATGAAAGTAAGTTATGATGGCTATCAGGAATTTGATCAGCAATATGGCCATATCTTTTACAAAAAGCCATTTTCAGCGTATCTATTAAGGGTAACATACCGTTTTGTGGGTAATCAGGCAAAAGGCGGCGAAGGTTGGGCTATTCGTAATAGCGGTGCCATGCTGCATTGTCAGGATCCGGCAACCATGTTAAAAAATCAGGATTTTCCCATTTCTATTGAAGCACAGATTTTAGGCGGAGATGGCGAACATATTCGCCATACTAGTAATGTATGCACACCGGGCACACTGATTAATTACCAAGGTAAGCTGTTTACAGATCATTGTTTAGATTCGAAGTCGAAAACTTATTCCGGAGATCAATGGGTTACCGCAGAATTTCTGGTTCTTGGAGATTCTGTCATTAAACACATCATCAATAAAGAGGTAGTACTGGAATATACCAAACCACAAATTGGAGGTGATAATGTTTCTAATTTTGATCTCAAAGTGAAAGTTGATGGCACACCGTTAAAATCTGGCTACATCTCACTGCAAAGTGAAAGTCACCCGATAGAATTTAAAACTGTTAAACTTTTTGATTTAGCACCATACACTAAGAACAAGCAAAAGCTTGATCAGGTAGTGAATCGCTTGCTTAAAAACTAAACATTAATTATTTCTTTTTGCCAACTGGCGAAAAAAATTTAGTTCAGATTTCCAAATGATGCGCCATACTCCGTTCTCGATTAAAAGCTTAACAATCGGATTTCTTTTATTTCTATCCGCTACAGTCTTCGGACAAAAAGCTTACACAATTGCGGAAATTCCTGATCCAAAAAAGAATGGCGGTGGCTGGGTAAGTGATCCCGACCATATACTTTCACCTACCGATATTGCACAGGTAAACAGTACTATATCAGAATTTGAAAGCAAAACCAATGTACAGGTTGCAGTGATTATTGTAAATAATTTTGACCAGAACCAGGAGGATTTTGATTTTGCCTTTGAACTGTTCAACACTTGGGGAATCGGCTCCAAAACTGCCAATAACGGTTTATTGCTTTTCATTGCAAAAGACAGGCGGAAATACCGATTCATTACGGGAACCGGAGTAGAAGGTGTTTTGCCAGATGTAAAGTTAAAGCACATTGCAGAGCAAAATTTACTTCCTGCCTTTAGAGAAAATAATTTTGGCAAAGGCATTATTAATACAATAGAGGCTATCGGGATCATTATTTTGAATCCGGAGAACAAATCAGAACTCAATCAATTTTTTACGCAACCGGATGGCAAGAGTACAGTTAATGATTTTTGGATACCTATGGTTGTTGTTCTTGCCGCTTTCGCAGGATGTATCTTCTTCCTGAGAAAAAAACGGAGCATCATAACTAAAACACAAAAAAAGGAATCTCTTTTTTCTGATTTTGGTTGCGGATCAATTATGATATTATCTATCCTTATCGGGTTCGCTTTCATCTTTATTGGCTTTGGCACTTTATCAGGAATCTTCAACATCAAAACAACCCCGTACCTGATCTATGCAATATTGTCTTTAATTGTACTGGCAAATTATCATTCCACCTTTGGTAAATTGAAAAAGATCTATCGAGATCCCAAAAATTTATCTGATGCTATCGTGAAATTTATCAGATCTACCTGGTGGATTGTTCTTTTCTCGCCATTGATTTTAATTGGCATCATCAGTAAAATAAGGGCGCAGAAAAAAATCGCAGCCCGTTTTATTCCGCTTTTGGATAGTAATAAAGAGGAGATGATAAGGATAGATCGCGATGAAAACCCATCCGGAAAACCATATTTAAGCGAGGGACAACAAAAGGAAGAAAAAGTAGAATCTATCATGTACGACATCTGGAAAGGTAATAGTGGAGAAACGAAACTGGTACCTAACGATGGAGAAAACAGACACAAATTTGAAGTATGCCCGGGTTGTAGCTTCAATACCTTAACAGCTCCGTTTACCAAAACAATTCTGAGTGCAACTTATGCAAGAAGTGGCAAGGGAAAAGAAATGCAGGAATGCAAAAATTGCAATTTCGAAGTTTTTATCAGAGAAGTAAGTTTGCCGAAACTGGTGAAATCTACCTCGTCATCTTCTTCTTCCTCATCAAGTAGCAGTTCTTCATCGTCTTCATCGAGCAGTTGGGGCGGCGGCAGAAGTAGTGGCGGTGGTACCGGAGGAAGTTGGTAGAATCTACATTTTAAACTGTTTTCTATGCCTAGTTAAAAGTATTTCCTAATTTTGACTTGCTTAGCAGTATGTTTGCGCTTTGCATCGTTATCCTATCACCCTTTAAAACTGATTGCAGAATCCCATTATGATGAATAGAATTTTCTTTATATTAATTGCCCTTTTTATTTTTTCCACTCGTGTTATTGCTCAGGATACCTATCGTGTAACTGCGGATGAATTAAGGGTTAGAGAAACCAATAACCCGAAAAGTAAAGTGATTGGCTCCATTATGCAAAATGGAAAGGTTGAGGTTTTAGATACCACCAATGCAAAGTTCTATAAGGTCAAGATAAAAAATCGCGAAGGCTGGGCAAGTAAAGATTTTATTCAAAAAACTTCAGTTGCAAAACCAATAGCTACTAAAACTGATACTTCAGCACAAAATGCAACAACAGGCTCTACTGCAGATGTGATCTATCGTGTAACGACGGATAACTTAAGGGTAAGGGAAAAGGCTGATGCTAAAAGTAAGATAACCGGATATTTACCTGAAAATGAAAATGTGGCTGTAATTGATTCTACGAATGCCAGTTATTTTAAAATTAAAGTAAGCAACGGCGAAGGTTGGGTAAGTAAATCATTTTTAGTTAGGGTTTCGCCAGTTAACAAACCTGCTGCTGCAAAAACAGGCGTTTCTGTTGAGGTACCAAAAATTGCGAAGGATTATTCAAATATTATTCTCTTCACCATAGTTGCATTGGTTTTTGGTACTATCCTTTACTTCATTTTTAAATATTCCAATCAGAATAAAATATTAATTGGCATTTCTGCAATAGTTGTTTTGGTGGTGGTTTACTTTTGCTTTGTTACTTTTATACAACCAAAAAAGGTTTCAGGAACTTATGTTAGCGATAGTGATACACAATATAAAACCTTCGATTTCGGCACTCAGGATTCTGTTTTAGTTAAAGACACTTACACAGATTCTACTTTTAAAGCAAAATACGTTATTGAAGGAGACATGATTAAACTTTACGATCAGCAAAACATGATTTTGTTGTTAATCAGGGATGAAAATACACTAATTGGAGAAGGATTTACCAGGGGAACTTTTACAAAGAAGTAGGGCTATAAAATTTGTATATTTGGTATTATGAAAGTATTATTAGAAATTCCAGACCACAAAGCATCTTCTTTACTGGATGTATTAAATAGCATTCCTTATGTTAAAGCAAAAAATTATTGAACCTAAGGATCTTTTAATAGCAGAAATAAAAGAAGCTGTTGAAGAACTTAAATTGATCAAGCAGGGTAAATTAGAGGGAATACCAGCAAAGCAACTGCTTGATGAATTATGATGTTATAGCAGTTCCTAGTTTCAGAAGGGAGCTTAAAAAACTTTCAAAAAATATCATTCACTAAAGGCGGATTTAGCTATCTTATTTGATGACTTACAGAAAAACCCCGCGATAGGTACTCCTATTGGAAAAAACTGCTTTAAAATTCGAATTGCAATTGCATCCAAAGGTAAAGGCAAATCAGGCGGAGCCCGAGTTATTACAAACTTTATAATCACTGAGCCACAGTTTATCTACTTTCCATTTATGATAAATCTGAGCAAGATAACATTTCTGATAAGGAGCTTATTGAGCTATTAAAAGAAATATAAGGATAACTTTTCTGCTTTAGCATATTTATCAATTTAAACCTGGTAAAGCGAATAGCCTATAGCGCAGCGAGGACAATTAGCAATAATGGGCTACTGCTGCCGCCGAAGAATCACTGTACCTTCATTTTTAAATAATTGAGAAAAATCGTATTAATGTTATTTGAATTTTACGATTCAGATGCTGAATTTATTTCAGCATGACGAGTAGTAGAATCTTAATAACCTAAAAATCAGCAACATTTATTAAAAAAATCTTTTCTATTAATTAAAAAATTTTTACCTTTGCAGTCCCTAAATAGGGAAAAAAGGAGATAATTAATTAATGGCTAAAAAACAAGTAGCAGAAAAAGAATTAGCAGCTAAAACAGCTGAACTTCAGGGAGAAGGCGGACGCCTGACTGAAAAAGAAACGATTGAATCAGAAGCTGATTCAGTTTCGATCGAATCGATCAAATCATCATTGGCTACACCATCGGAAGATTTCGATTGGGATGCAGATGAAAAAGTTTTCGGTAATTACAATGACGCAGACCGTAAAAAGTTTGAAGATATGTATGCCGGAACATTCAATCAGATCACTAAAGGTGAAATCATCAGCGGTATCGTTGTTTCAATCAACAACAAAGATGTAGTATTAAACGTAGGTTTCAAATCAGACGGTTTAGTTTCTACTTCAGAATTCCGTGATACACCAGATCTAAAAATCGGCGATTCAGTTGACGTTTTCGTTGAAGCACCAGAAGATGCTAACGGTCAGTTAATCCTTTCTCGCAAAAGAGCAAAAACCCAAAGATCATGGGAAGCTATTAACGAGGCTCTTGAAAATGATAGAATCATCAACGGTTTCGTTAAGAGCCGTACTAAAGGTGGTTTAATTGTTGATATCATGGGCGTTGAAGCTTTCTTACCAGGATCTCAAATTGATATTAAACCTATCCGCGATTACGATGTATACGTGGGTAAAACAATGGAATTTAAAGTTGTTAAAATTAACCATGAGTTTAAAAACGTTGTAGTTTCTCATAAAGTGTTAATTGAAGACGATTTAGAAAGCCAAAAAGTAGAAATCGTTTCTAAATTAGAAAAAGGACAAGTATTAGAAGGTACTGTTAAAAATATTACTGATTTCGGTGTGTTCATCGATTTAGGTGGTGTTGATGGTTTACTTCACATTACTGATATTTCTTGGGGCCGCATAGAGCATCCAAAAGAAGTATTATCATTAGATGAAAAAATCAACGTTGTTGTTTTAGATTTTGATGATGAGAAAAAACGTATCGCTTTAGGCTTAAAACAATTAACTCCACACCCTTGGGAGAATTTAGATGCTAACTTAGCTGTTGGTTCTAAAGTAAAAGGAAAAATCGTAACTGTTGCAGATTACGGTGCTTTCTTAGAAATCATCCCAGGTGTTGAAGGTTTAATCCACGTTTCTGAAATGAGCTGGTCACAAAACTTGAGAAACCCACAAGAATTCTTAAAAGTTGGTGATGAGATCGAAGCTGAAGTTTTAACTTTAGACAGAGATGAACGCAAAATGAGTTTAGGTATTAAACAATTATCTAACGATCCATGGCAAGAAGTAGCTGCTAAATTCCCAGTTGGAAGCAAGCACCAGGCTACTGTTAAAAACATGACTAACTTCGGTGTTTTTGTTGAAATCGAAGAAGGTATTGATGGTTTAATCCACATCTCTGATTTATCTTGGTCTAAAAAAGTAAACCACCCTAATGAATTTACTAAAGTTGGTGATGTATTAGACGTTGTTGTTTTAGAATTAGACGTTGATAACCGTAAATTAAGCTTAGGTCACAAACAATTAGAAGAAAACCCTTGGGATACTTTCGAAACGATCTTTACTTTAGACTCGGTTCACCAAGGTACTGTTGTTAAAGTAACTGATAAAGGTGCTGTGATTGCTTTACCATATGGTGTAGAAGGTTTCGTACCAACTAAACACATGGTTAAAGAAGATGGTACTTCAGTTAAAGCGGAAGAAACTAACGACTTCAAAATCATCGAGTTTAACAAAGAAGCTAAACGCATCGTTGTTTCTCACGCTCGTATTTGGGAAGAAGTTAAAGCTGAAGCTGTAGCAGAAGAAAGAAATGCTAAAAAGAAAGAAGCTAAAGCTGCTGTAACTGCAGTTAAAAAAGTTAAAGATTCTGTAGAGAAATCTACTTTAGGAGATTTAGACGTATTGGCTCAATTGAAATCGCAATTAGAAGGCGAAGAAAGCAAAGCTAAAAAAGGCTAATTCTTTTTAACTGATAATTTAATCCCGATAGCGAAAGTTATCGGGATTTTTTTGTGGCTATTTTTGGCACGGAAACACGGAGTGCACGAATCTCCTCCATGAATCGTCATCCGATAGCTATCGGATGCGAAGCTGGGATTGAGCAAGCCGAAGCAATCTTTTTCGCTTTTCCTTTTATCAGAGATGAAATTTACAACCTGAGCTTATATTTTCTTAAATGTCTTATATAGGTCAATCATAATAAGAAAACGAAAGCAATAGCTTATTGGGCACAATAGTCCCGCTATACGCTCTGCCATGAAAAACGGCATCCATCCTATCGGGTTTATGTAACAAAGTAATTCGCCTTTCCAAACCTTTTCCTTTCAACAGCCTATAATTACTACTTTTGAAAAGGAAAACAACTTATGATGAAGAAAATTATACTCCTGCTTTTATTAATTGCTTTTGGTTTGAAAATTTCTGCTCAGCAAGTAAACATCATCCCGCTACCTGTTAAACTTGATATAAAGCCAAAGAATGCGCCATTTACCATCAATCAAAATACATTGATTGTTGCGCCAGATTCCTTAAATAACAGCGTCGCATTTTTTAAAGATTATCTTTCGAAATATTACGGAATCGTTATCAATAGAGATAGTACTTTCAATAAAAAAGGCAACATCATCAAACTGGAAGTAAACGCAATTAAAACCGTAAATCCAGATCGGTATGAGCTTTTTTCAGATGATAAACAAATCCAAATCAGTGCCTCATCTCCAAAAGGAATTTTCTACGGCATTCAAACTTTAATTCAGCTGCTACCTTATTCTCATAAAGCTTTTCCTGTTCAAATCCCTTCGGTTTCGATTGTCGATTATCCTCGTTTTGATTACCGTGGAATGCACTTGGATGTAAGTCGCCATTTCTTTGACGTGTCTTTCGTAAAGCAATACATTGATTATTTAGCCTATCATAAAATGAATTATTTCCACTGGCATTTAACTGATGATCATGGCTGGAGAATCGAAATTAAAAAATATCCAAAATTGACTGAGATAGGTGCCTTTAGAGATGGCAGTATAATTGGTTTGTGGCCTGGAAAAGGAAATGAAAATATTAAATATCAGGTATTGCCAGCTGATGTAAAAATTACGCCCAGGGATGCTGTAATTAAAACTGACAGGATTCGCCATGGTGGTTTTTACACACAAGAACAAATTAAAGAGGTAGTTGATTATGCCGCTAAACGTTACATCACCATTATTCCTGAAATAGAAATGCCTGCCCACAGTATGGCCTTACTTGCAGCTTACCCGGAACTTGGTACTGAACCAAATAAGCAATATGAAGTTGCCCAAACCTGGGGTATGATGAATAAGTATAACAATGTACTTCAAGCATCTGACAGCACATTTAAGTTTCTCGAAAATGTTTTAACAGAGGTAATGGCTTTATTTCCCTCACCTTATATTCACATTGGTGGTGATGAAGCATCAAAAGTTTGGTGGAAACAATCTGCCGTTTCTCAACAGATTATGAAAACAAACGGTTTAAAAACGGAAAGTGAGTTACAAAGTTATTTCATTAGAAGAATAGAAAAATTTGTAAATAGTAAAGGTAAAACTATTGTAGGCTGGAATGAGATTTTACAAGGTGGTTTGGCTCCAAATGCAATAGTAATGAGCTGGCAGGGAGAAAAAGGAGGTGCAGAAGCTGCTGAGCAACAACATAAAGCCATTATGACTCCAGAAGATAAGGTTTACTTTAACCATGCACAATTTATTAAAGAAGATAGTTTAACGGCAGGTAAAGCTTCTTTGCTTATTAATGTTTACAATTACGAACCAGTACCTGCTGAATTAAATGATGAACAGGCTAAATACATTTGGGGCGGACAAGGTTGTTTGTGGAGTGAGTATATTACTAATCCGGCAAAAATTCAATACCAGCTCTTTCCACGATTGGATGCCTTGAGCGAAGTTTTATGGAGCCCTAAAGAAAAAAGAAATTATCCCGATTTTCAAAAAAGGTTAAGAATTCAATTTAAACGCTATGATTTAATGGGTATCACTTATTCCAAAAAATATCTCGAAAATTAATGAATGAGCTGTTTTGCAATTTGTAATTGATAAGTACCAGGTGTAATCCCAACAACCTTCTTAAAAGTTCTAATAAAGTAATTGGCATCATTAAATCCTAATTCATAACTAATTGAAGCTACTTTTGCACCAGATTGAGCCAATAGAACCTTCGCTCGATTTATTTTTTCAGTTAATATAAAATCATTCGGACTAATGCCTAACTCTCGTTTAAACAACCTGTAAAAACTTGCTTTGCTCATACAAGCTTTATCACTTAAACTCTTGATACTAATTTTCTCGTTTAAATTTGATTTAATATAATTCAGTACAAAAGCCAATGGATTTTGATTTAAATTATAGGTCTCCTCACCAATAGCTTTAAGGTTTTGCGTTTGCATAATCCTAACCAGGAGTTCTTTCAAAGTTAAATCTGCCAGTACATCTTTCTCTTTTGCACCTTCTGAACAAATTCTGATCACTTTATTAATGAGATAGGCAATTTCTTGATTGTTGTAAAAATGATATTCATCGTAATTTAACAACCACTTTTCATTGCTTCCTTCTTTAGGAAAAAATTCATTCAGGTAAGCGATTGTTTTTTTAATCTGATCCTGATCAATGGCCAATGCTATACATTGCGTTGGGCTGAGTGGACTTGCTTCAGGAAAATCAATTTTCATGGTTACTGAAGGCGGAACAATAACCGTTTGCCCCGGAAAATAATCAAATCCTTGCTTATCAAAAAGATGCATTACCTTTTTACCCCGAAGCATACTGGTAATCACGAAATCACTAAAAGTTAGCGGTACCAGATAAGATTCTGCATAGGTTTCAAATACGCTTAATTCGCAATGTGATAAAGTATATGAAGTTCTGTTTTCAACTAATGTTTGCAATTTTTCAGTTTTACTTAAACTGACCTGATCTAATACATGTGGCATACCGATGAAGATTTTGGTTAGAGCGTATAGCTGATTATTCAAATATAAAGATAAAGTATTTCCCAAAGGTTATATATACTGCAACAATAATGCTATTACTTGATGCAATAATACTACCTCTAAAAGCAGATTTGCCATTACGTTTGCTATAACCAAATCTTTTAGTCACGAAAGGTATGATAGATAATTTTATCAGAATGAAAAATCTCTTAAAATATCGATGATATTTTTCAACCTTAAAAAATATAATTATGGCAAATTTAATAGAAAGACCATCATTTAAGTCGCATTATGACAACTATATAGGAGGTAAATTTGTTCCACCTGTAAAAGGCGCTTACTTTGATAATATCTCCCCTATCGATGGAAAAGTTTTCACCAAAGCAGCGCACTCCACAAAAGAGGATTTAGAACTCGCAGTTGATGCCGCATATGAAGCCTTTAAAAGCTGGAGTAAAACCTCATCAACAGAACGCAGCATTATCTTAAATAAGATTGCGCAACGCATGGAAGATAATTTAGAATACCTGGCATCTGTAGAAACCATTGATAATGGAAAAGCAGTGAGAGAAACCTTAGCTGCAGATTTGCCGCTGGGCATTGATCACTTTAGGTATTTTGCAGGAGTAATCCGAGCTGAAGAAGGATCTCTTTCAGAATTGGATGCTAATACCGTTTCACTAATTGTACACGAGCCTATTGGTGTGGTGGCCCAAATTATTCCATGGAATTTTCCGCTTTTAATGGGAATCTGGAAGCTGGCTCCTGCCTTGGCTGCAGGTAACTGTGTGGTACTAAAACCTGCAGAAAGCACGCCAATTTCTATTATGGTTTTAATGGAATTAATTGGAGATTTATTGCCTCCGGGTGTAATCAATGTAGTGAATGGCTTTGGTGCAGAACTAGGTCGTGCTTTGGTTACCAACCCAAAAATATCCAAAGCTGCATTTACAGGTTCTACTCCTACCGGCCGGTTAGTGATGCAATATGCCACTGAAAATATTATTCCTGTAACCTTAGAATTGGGCGGAAAATCGCCTAATGTATTCTTTAGTTCAGTAATGGATGAGGATGATGCTTTTTTAGATAAAGCAGTAGAGGGTGCTGTAATGTTTGCCTTAAACCAAGGCGAAATTTGTACCTGCCCATCTCGATTGTTGATACAGGAAGACATTTACGAAAAATTTATTGCAAAGGTAATTGAAAGAACTGAGGCTATTAAAATTGGTAGTCCACTAGATCCAACCGTAATGATGGGTGCACAGGCATCAAAAATTCAATACGAAAAAATTGCTCAGTATATTAAATTAGGAAAAGAGGAAGGTGCAGAAGTATTAACTGGCGGTGAAGTAAATAAGCTGGAAGGCGAATTAGAAACCGGCTATTACATCAAACCAACCATCTTCAAAGGTCATAACAAAATGAGAATTTTCCAGGAAGAAATTTTCGGACCAGTGTTAGCCGTTACTACCTTTAAAACAGTAGAAGAAGCCATTGAAATTGCTAATGATACGCTTTATGGTTTGGGTGCAGGCGTTTGGACCAGAGATGCACATGAACTTTATCAGGTTCCACGAGCCATTCAGGCCGGACGTGTTTGGGTAAACCAATACCATTCCTATCCAGCAGGAGCACCCTTCGGAGGGTATAAACAATCTGGCGTAGGTAGAGAAAACCATAAAATGATGTTAGGACATTACCGCCAGACTAAAAACATGTTAATTTCTTATGATAAAAATAAATTAGGCTTCTTCTAAAATTCCCCGTTGGTAATTTCAATGCCGCAGTTGAGCAAAATCTCACCTGCGGTTTATGATTAAAAGCGTAACAAATTATTATGGTTAATAGAATCGATAGTACAGAAAAAGCAAAAGATCTGATTGCAACGCTAAAAGCAAAGCATGGCGAATTAATGTTTTATCAAGCAGGAGGATGCTGTGAAGGCACTCAGCCCCAATGTTTTGAAAAAGATGGCTATTACTTACGAATGAGAGATGTTTGTTTAGGCGAAGTAGAAGGTTGTGAGTTTTGGGTAGATCGAGATTTATTTGAATATTGGAAATTCTCCCATTTTACACTAGATGTTTTAGATGGCTTCGGTGTTGGTGGGTTTTCATTGGAAACCCCGCTGCAAAAAACTTTCAAAATTCATTATCGCCTTTTTTCGGCCGCCGAATTACAAAATTTAGTGGAAGTAAAAACAGCAGATTAATATTTTTATAATACAAAGCCAGCGTTAATTTAATATCTTCCTATAGATTTTTGCTTTCTGGTAAATCTTTGTAAAAAATTATGCAATCTTTGTTCAAATTTCAACTATGCGTAAAATATTTGCAGTCGTTTGCACCATCCTCACCTTATTTGTTTTGAAAGAAACCGTTAATATTTTCATTACCGATGAAGCAGATATTGTGAAACAACGCAGTATATTTATTGTAATTGCCCTTAGCATCTCCATTCCACTTGTTATTTTAACGCTTTGGCTTTGGAAACCGAGGAATAATCAAGAGCAAAATTAATCGTAGAATTTTTGCCTTAACTCGGGAGTTGGCACCCAGCAACTCTCCTGCCTTCCCCACCACTTGTAGCGGTTTTTAGCAATAAGATCATAAACCCAATCTCTAATAAATTTTGGAATGATGACGAAAATATAGAGCATGGGCCATAATCCATTCAACTTGCGTGCAATTCTTAAAGCTGCTGATGACTTAGTGTAGAGTTCTTTATTTTCCACCAACACAATCGAATCAATTTTATTTAAATCTACCTTAAACTGTGGCAAAGTCTTTTTTGCATATTCTCCCTGTAAAGCCGTAAACCTAAAAACATTCTTCTTATCGCGTTCAATTGTAAACTGTACGGATGCGTTACAGAGATTACAAACACCATCAAAAAAAATTATAGGATTTTTCGATATCATTGTCACAAAGCTATTCATTTTATTAAACTAAAAGCTAAAACGCTAATTTTAGCAAAAAATAAGCCTATGTCAATCACTACAGAAGAGGAATTATTCGGAATGAAACGTGTAAGCAAAGCAGTTGCCTACACCCTTAAAGAAATGCGCAATTTTGCGAAACCAGGTATTTCTACTAAACAGCTTGATGATTTTGGCGGAAGAATATTACAAGATTTAGGTGCCAAATCTGCACCTAGATTAACTTATCAATTTCCAGGGTGGACATGCATTAGCGTAAACAACGAAGTCGCACATGGTATCCCTTCTGATAAAAAAATATTAAAGGAGGGTGATTTGGTGAATGTAGACGTTTCAGCTGAATTAAACGGTTTTTGGTCTGATAATGGCGGTTCTTTTGTTCTGGGTGAAGATTTACACCAACATCATTTATTAGTTGATGCTTCCAAAAACATTCTTAAAAAGGCAATTAATCAGATAAAAGGTGGTGGTAAAATTTCGGAAATTGGCCGTTTAATTGAAACAGAGGCTAGAAAATCTGGCTTCAGGGTTATTAAAAACTTAACTGGACACGGTGTGGGCCGAAGCCTGCACGAAGCGCCGCACGAAATTGCCAATTTCTATGATCGTTATAATTTCGATAGGTTTAGAAAGAATACTACTGTAGCAGTAGAAACATTCATTTCAACAGCTTCCAGCATTGCTGAAACCCAAGAAGATGGTTGGACACTTGTTGGAAATAAGGGCGGATTTGTTGCCCAACATGAACATACCATATTGATTACTGGCGATAAACCATTAATTTTAACTGCAGAAAACGACATCTGGATCTAACGATCAGCTATTTTCAAATTCAACTTCCCAACCTTAAAACATTTTTCTATATTTGCCCAATCCTTCTTCAATGCAAAAGAAAACAATCTTTGACGGACAAAAAATTCAGATTACAATTAAGCGGCTTTGCCATCAGTTAATTGAAAACCATGACGATTTCTCGAATACTGTGCTAATTGGTATCCAGCCAAGAGGAATCTTTTTGGCTGATCGGATTCATCAGGAACTTCAGCAAATCCTTAAAAACAAGAAAATTTTAAAGGGAAATCTCGACATTACTTTTTTTAGAGATGATTTCCGTAGAAAAGATGGTTTAGTTACTGCAAGCAGTAATTCCATCGATTTCATTATCGAAGGTAAAAAAGTGATCCTGATTGATGATGTACTTTGGACAGGGAGAACCATCCGTGCAGCGCTTGATGCCTTATTGGCTTATGGTCGACCTGAAAAAGTAGAACTACTGGTTTTAATCGACCGTAGATTTAGCAGGCATTTACCAATAGAGCCAGATTATACCGGCCATGTGGTAGATAGCTTAAATTCTCAGCAGGTTAAAGTTACCTGGGCAAGCGAAGGGGCAGAAGACAAAGTAATTTTATTATCCGAACCGCCCTTGCCAAAATAAGTATAAACGCTTACAGAGGGTATTTTGGAATGGAAGCTCTATCTGAAAGTTAATAACATTATAATACACAGATAAAAACAATAATATAGAAAATGGCAGCAGACAAACTATCAACCCGACATCTTTTAGGCATTAAAGATATTAACCGGAATGATATTGAATTAATTTTCGAGACTGCGGATAATTTTAAGGAGGTGATTAACAGACCAATCAAAAGGGTCCCTTCACTTCGTGACATTACTATTGCCAACATCTTTTTCGAAAACTCTACCCGAACAAAACTTTCTTTCGAACTGGCAGAAAAACGACTTTCTGCTGATATAGTTAATTTTGCCGCTTCTTCCTCTTCTGTAAGTAAAGGTGAAACGCTGATTGACACCGTAAACAATATCCTTTCGATGAAGGTAGATATGGTGGTTATGCGCCATCCCTATGCTGGTGCTGGTCAGTTTTTAAGCAAACATGTTAAGGCACAAATTGTAAATGCCGGCGATGGTGCGCACGAACATCCTACGCAAGCCCTGCTCGATGCTTTTTCTATCCGCCAGAAACTAGGTGATGTTGCCGGAAAAAAGGTTGTAATTGTTGGTGATATTTTACATTCTAGAGTAGCCATTTCTAATATTCTTTGCCTGCAACGCTTAGGTGCCGAAGTGATGGTTTGCGGTCCAACAACCTTAATTCCTAAACACATTCATCAACTTGGCGTTAAGGTAGAACATAACCTCATCAAAGCCTTAAATTGGTGTGATGTGGCTAATATGCTCCGCATTCAATTAGAGCGTCAGGATATTAAATATTTCCCATCATTACGGGAATATGCCATGATGTATGGCCTGAATAAACAAATCCTGGATAATCTAGATAAAGAAATTATTGTCATGCACCCAGGCCCGATTAACCGGGGTGTGGAGATTACCAGTGATGTTGCCGACAGTAAACAGTCTATCATTTTAGAACAAGTAGAAAATGGTGTGGCGGTAAGAATGGCAGTGCTCTATTTATTGGCCAGCCAGGGTTAAGTTTGGAGTGTTGAGTTGGGAGTCCAAAGTCTTAAGTCAGTAATCAAAAGTTCGTGGTCCATTACTAAAATAAGTTCGGTAATTAACTATTTTGAACAATTTCATCTTACAGGATAAATCCACAAATAAACTAGTGACCACTAAACCATTGAACTACCTTTTTTCCACATTCTAATTTCTTCCATACCAATTTAACAAACCCTACGTTAAAGTGTGTTATTAACAGATGTTAATTACTTATGTTGATAAACACCGAGACTATTTCTAATTTAGTACCAACCATATTTGAAACCAATGGGCCCGTTGTAACCTTAAACGCTTGCGATAATGGATTATGGCGGTATCATTACCAATGAAAAAGATATAGCATAATGAAAAAAAAATACTTATTAATTCCGCTACTTTTGGCAGGAAGTTTTGGCTCGTATGCACAAGTTAGTGCCGTGCAAAACCTCAATAAAAACTATCAAACGGGCTTAGAATTATTAGACAAAGAAAAATACACTGCAGCTGCACAACAGTTTAAATTGGTTGAGCAACAACGACTTAAACCCTCTACCCAAACAGAGAGCAATGCAGAATTATCCCTTTTAAAAGAGAATGCAAAATTTTATGCGGCAGTTTGTGCCCTTGAATTAACGAATAGTGATGCTGAAAGTTTGTTTCAGGCTTTCATCCGTGATTATCCGCTAAACCCCAATACCAAACTGGCGTATTTTTATGTAGGTAAAACCTATTTTGGTCAGAAAAACTATCAAAAAGCGTTAGAATGGTTCGAAAAAACAGATCCTTCTACCCTTTCGGCGAAGCAAAGAAACGAATACCAGTTTAAACAGGGCTATTCTTATTTCGAATTAAAGCAATACGATAAAGCTGAACCTTTATTTGAGCAGGTTAAAAAAGAAGAAGGCGATTTTCAGGAAAGTGCTACTTATTATTTTGCCTATATTAATTACCTAAATAAGGAATACAAAACGGCTCTTGCAAATTTTGAGAAACTGAAAGGTTCACCCACTTATGAGGCAAGTTATCCTTATTATATTACTTCAATGTATTACCTGGATGAACGCTATGATGATGTGATCAGCTATGCTTTGGAATCGATTCAAAAAACAAAGCAGCAGTTCGAACCTGAAATGTTAAGTTTAGTTGCGGCATCTTATTTTGCTAAATCAGATTTTAAAAATGCTGAGAAATATTTTGCTGAATTTTATGCTCAAGATAAAAGCGAAACTAAAAACAACCTGTTTATTTATCAGTATGGCTATTCACTTCTTCAGAATAAAAAATATAAAGAATCTGTAGCAGTTTTAGAAAAGCTAAACACAGATGATGTCTATCTTCAAAATGGGATGCACACCCTGGGTAAGGCTTTTATTCAGCTGGGCAATAAGCAAAAAGCACAAAGTGCATTTTTCAGGGCTTCACGTTTAGATTTTGATAAAGGCATTCAGGAAGAAGCCTGGTTAAGCTATGCCAAGTTAAGTTATGAACTGGATTTCCATCAACAAGCTTTGGAAGCTACACAGGGCTTTTTAAAAGCATTTCCAAAATCACGCAAAATCAATGAAGCTAAAACCTTATTGGGTGAGGTTTTATTAACCACTAAAAATTACCAGGCAGCAGTTGATATTTTAGAACCTATTCCTGATAAAACTTTAGAGGCCAGAGAAGCCTATCAAAAAGTAACCTATTTCCGCGGTTTGGAATTTTATAATGAAAGGGCTTTCCCTAATGCCTTATCCATGTTTTTGCGCTCGGATAAATATCCTGAAGATAATGAAATCTATGCCTTAAACACTTACTGGAAAGCGGAATCAATGTATGAACTGCGTAAATTCGGTGAAGCGGTTTCTACCTTTGAGAAGTTCTTGAAAATGCCTGATGCAGACAAAACTGGTGTTTATAATTTCGCCAATTATGCATTGGCTTATGCAGCATTTGAAGACGAGAAATATAGCAAGGCTGCTAATTATTTCGAAAGATTCTTATCTGGAAATGATAAAGACCAGAAAACAATAGATGATGCGACGATCCGCTTAGCCGATTCTTATTTTGTAAATAAGAGTTATGGTCAGGCGATGAGCAACTACAATAAAATTATCAGCAGACACACTTCTTCTGAAGATTATGCCACTTTCCAAAAAGGGATGATCCAGGGATTGGAAACACAATACGATGCTAAAATTGCAACCATGCAAAGCTTGTTATCGCAGTTTCCAAACTCAAACTACGCTGATGATGCTGGATTCGAAACGGCCTATACTTATTTCAACAAAGGTGATTTCGATAAATCAAAATCAGATTTAGTAGCTTTGGTAGCGAAATATCCGCGAAGCAGTTATGTACCAAAAGCTTTGGTAACCATTGGTTTGGTTCAATATAATCAGGATCAGGATGATGCTGCATTAGAGTCATTTAAAAAGGTAGTAACAGAATATCCTGCCGTTGATGAATCTAAACAGGCAATGGAATCCATCAAAAACATCTACATCGATCGTGGTGATGCCAATGGTTTCATTACTTATGCAAACACTACTCCGCTTGGAAATTATTCCAACACAGAGCAGGATAATATCATTTTCGCTGCAGCCAATAATTTATATTTAAAAGGCGATTTTAACGGAGCCTTCCAGGCGGTTAATGCTTACTTTGATAAATTCCCTAAATCAATTCATGAGAAGGAAGCAAAATTTATCAGGGCAGAATCATTAGTGAAATTAAATCGCCCTGATGAGGCCATTCCTGATTATGAATTTATTTTAAACGATTGGACAAGTGATTATACAGAACGTTCTTTAGTTAGTATTTCTCAGTTATTCCTTAATCAGAAAAAATATAACGAAGCCATTGTTTATTTAAAACGACTGGAAACCACTACAGATTACAAATCTCATTATAGTTTTGCCATTAATAACTTATTAAAAGCTTATACGGCTTTAAACATGCCTGATGATATGCTTAAATATGCGCAACTGACTAAAGAATCTGAAAAAGCATCTGAAGAAGAAAAAAACAGTTCAGGTTTATTCTCTGGTAAGGCTTATTTATTAAAAGGTGATACCACGAGTGCCGTAACTGCATTTAAAAATGTGGTGGCCAAAACCAAAACGGTTGCTGCAGCAGAAGCAAAATATAATCTTGCACTGGTAGAATACAATAAAGGTGATTATAAAACATCTTCAAAAACATGTTTTGACCTGGTTAACAATATGGCATCTTATGATTATTGGGTAGCGAAAGCTTTTATCCTTTTATCTGATAACTATGTTGCGTTGAAAGATAACTTACAGGCAAAAAGTACACTGCTAAGTATCATTGATAATTACGAAGGCAAGGATGATATTATCCCAACAGCCAAAGAAAAACTTGAAAAACTAAACCAGAAGAAGTAAGATGATGAAGTCGATTAAATATATATATAGTTCACTATTTTTTTTAGCTGCAGGATTAATGACTGTGCAGGCGCAGGAAAAAAAAGCAGAGGAAAAGGCAGTAGTTAACGAAGAAATTGAAGTGGTTCGTCCGTATAAACCGATTTTGGCTGAAGCAGTGAAATTAAGGAGAAGCCCGAATCTGGATGATGTTAAAATCTATAAAGCGAAGCTTAATTACAGTATCACTGATAGAAAGCTTGAATTAAACAGCGATATCCAAAAGTTACAGGCACAGGCTGTAGCTGATGAAAAGGAAAGTGTCCTCATTAATAATTATGTTAAAGGTGCATTTGGTTCTCAGTCTACTTTACTGGGTGAAGCCTATTTTAACACAGGGAAGGATGAGGCTTTACAACTTGGTGGATATTTTAAACATTTCAGTCAGGAAGGAAGCTTGAACAAGCAAAATAGCAGTAACCAACAATTGAGCGTTTTTGGCCGCAGCATCATGGATACACATACGGTGAGTGGACGCATTAATGTAGAGCGTAACGGCACTTATTTCTATGGAATTGATGATACCAGACCTACTTTAAATCCAAATCCTCAAAAACAGGCATTAACGTTTGTAGAGCTTGAAGGTGAACTGGTTAAGAACTACACTGAAGATCAGGATGCCTTGAGTTATGCACTAAAGGCCAATGGATATATCTGGGGAGACAAGTTTGAAGCGAAGGAAAGTTATCTAACCTTGAATGGTTATCTGAACAAACGCATCAGCTCGTTCAATTTGGGTTTAGCTGCATCAACTGAATTTGGAAGTACAAAAGATGCTTTAACCAGTGTAGGTAATAACCTGCTTCGTTTAAATCCATACATACGCTTGCAGGTTAAAGGTGCGAAAGTTACTGCAGGTGTTAATTTTGTTCAGGAGTTTGGCGCATTCAGCAGCACCAGAATCTTCCCTGCTGTTACTGCAGATTTCACCCTAATTCCTGATTATTTACAGGTTTTTGGAGAAGTGAAAGGTGATGTGAACAGAAATTCTTTGAAAGGTTTTACGGATGAGAATCCATGGTTAAACAGTAATATCCTAATCAAAAATACTGTTGAAAAATTAAGTTTCAGTGCTGGAATTAAAGGCACGGGTGGGCCTGGTTTTGGTTATAAAGCAAGGGTTTACATGAAGCAGTTTGATGATATGCCATTGTTCGTAAACAACTTTACCGACTTCAATAAATTCGATGTGATTTATGATTTCGGTAAAACTAAACTCACCGGAATAGAGGGTGAAATTTCGGTACAAGTGAGCGATGCTTTAAAATGGACTGGAAAATTAAACCTTGACGATTGGAAACCCGCTCAGGAGACCTATTCATGGTTTAAACCGGGTTTGAAGGTAAGTTCTAATTTCGTTTATACTTACAATAAAAAGTTAAGTTTTAATGCTGCCGTGGTGGTTCAGGATGATTTAAAAGCTAAAGTATATACTGCTGCTCCTGTTAACCCATTGCAATACTTAGTGCCTAATACCGCAATTGAATCTATCGTTACCGTAAAGGGTTTTGTTGATTTAGGCTTAGGAGCTGATTACAGAATTAACAATAAATTCTCAGTTTTCGCAAAAGCCAATAATATTTTAAATAGCAAGTACAACCGCTATTTATATTATCAGGTAAATGGTTTCAATGTTTTCGGTGGACTGACTTATTCGTTTTAATAAGCGTTAGCATTCATCAAACAGCGGCGGTATCATGATGATACCGCCGCTGTTTGTTAATAGCAGGATTGTCATCCAGAACGCAGTGAAGGATCCCGCGTTTCTACCCACCAACTTCGTTCAACACCGAACCTTTTTTGCATTTGCATGAACGGTGGGTTAAAGCGGCCGTCATCTTGGTAACTTGATTTAGTACCTAACGAAAAAACCGGCATTGTAGGGGGCTTCATCCATTGAAGCAATCTCATCGAAGAATCTTCAAAATAGATTGCTTCCCCGAAAGGTCGGGGAAGGCTGTCGTGCCTCCTCGCAATTGTAAAGGTTTAGTAATTCGGTAACAGAATTAGCTTTGTATCAGCTAATGACGATTTTTCTCGGCAGGATTGTCATCCTGAGGCACGAAGGATCCCTGCGTTTCTACCTACTAACTTCGTTCACAACCAAACCTTTTTTTCGCATTTGCTTGAACGGTGGGTTAAAGCGGTCGTCATCTTGGTAACTTGATTTAGTATCTAATGAAAAAACCGTCATTGCAGGTTCTGCATCTATACAAGCTTTGCGGTAAGCTACATAAGCTTTGCAGTTTATCTTAACCTGAAGCCAAAGAATGTTTTACTTTATCTTTTATAACCAGAGTTCGATTAATATGTGCCTTACGACATTATTTGAACGGTTTATTTTTGTTTTAACAACCCTGCCCTTTGGACACCCCTCCAAAGAACTATCGTGTGGACACAATTAATTTATAAAGATCTTTTGCCCACTCTTTGCCGCGGGGGCATGGTACTTTGGAGCGCCAAAGTACCCAAAGCGCTTTGTCAATCCAGCAAGGGGCCTGCCACACAACCCCACACACATCAAAAAAACAGCGGCACTTCGTTTTGTATTCATATTCTTTTAAGCTTCGAACCTGCATTAATGAACACAAAACCACTGCGTTTAAGGTTTGGTAGTGCCATTTCTACTATTGTACACCTGTTTTTTTGATTTCTCCGGCCCTTGGGATTGACGGCGTTCTTCGGTAAGGCCTATGCTTAATAAAGTTGGTCAGCAAAATGCATAAATAACTTTGCCTAGAAGATGTGTCAACACGATAGTCCAAAGAATGGGAATTACGATCGCCTGTACAATTTAAGGTTTTATTTACAACCTATAGTGATGATAAACAAATTAAACCTATCGAACCACAAAAGCACCAGCTACCTAAAGGCTTATTAGAGAAATTGGTACAGCCTTACGCTAACTTACAAAGTTCTTTTACTTATCCCACCAAACCCTTGATGTCAGCGCATCTCCACCAGCCATTCTTGCTACTGCGGCCTTATAATTTTCTGGATTATTTAAAACCTCTGTAGAAAGGTAAATCATTCGCCTTGGAATGGCACCATTAGTTACATTGCTTTTATAATTTACAGGGTTCAGCTTTGGGTAATCGCTCCGCTTCCAGTTTAACCAGGCTTCAATAAAGTTAAAGTTAGTACCTGTAGCTACCCAGTATTGTGTATTAATATCATTTAAGGCCGCTTCTATACTGCTTTCATCAAGCGGATGCTGAAGAACAAATTCATTAATTTTATTAGATTCTAAAGTTGCTATCGGATCAATCTGACTTAGCGATTGCAGGGCACCTGTTAACCCGTTTGCATAATGCTGGTTAGCTGTACCCGGTATATTCCATCCCCTAATTTTAGCCTCGGCCAATAAATATTCGATCTCTGCGTAGCTTAATATAAAAATTGGTCCGCTTAATTTTAAATATACGTTTGTACGTGGTCTGGAATATTTACCCAGAGGTGCAAAATCACTTCCACTACCGGTGCCGCCAGGATAATCTGGTGACTGACTGATATCGGTAGCCCCATTTTGCAAGTCAAATCCGTTCGGAAGTCCCAGCTGAACGCTGGCATCTGTATTTCCAATTAAATTCTGATTTGCACTATTGGTTAATCCTTCCTTTGGTACTTCTCCAATGATGCCGAGTCTAGGATCATTGGTATTTCTAAGCTGATTAATTAAGGTTTTACTCCACCGAACTTCCAGATAATCAGAATATGTTCTCAAAGCAAGTGAAGTTCCATTTTGACTATCAAAAGATGATGCATCTGTTAACAGTATGGCGTTATCCTGTATGCTTGTAAAAGTTTTAGCAGCTGCTTTTTCTGTCCAGAGCTTTGCCTTTTCAGGATCAACCTTGGTTAATCTCATGGCTAATTTCACCATTAAGGAATAGCCAAATTTCTTCCATTTAATAATATCGCCCTTGTAAAAAAGATCAGCGGTTGGGCTTGGTTTGTTAACATCCAACTGTGCAATGGCTTTTTCCAGATCATTCAACATTTGGTTATAAATATCTTCCTGCCTATCATATACCGGATATTTAATTCCTTCCATAGCTTTTACTGCTTGCGAGTAAGGCACATCGCCATAAGTGTCGGTAATTCTTTGTAAAATCGTCACGAACATAATATCACCAATAGCAATCAGGTTTTGAAAGGCGACAGGATCTTTCAATTTCGCCAGCCTTTGCATCTCTCTAATGTAGGATGCATCCTTATAGCCCTCATCAAAAATACGCCCCTGGTAATCGGTAAAACTACCTACGTTAATATACTTGTCGCCATTGTTGTAATAATAATAAGTAGAAGCCAATAATTGCATCATGGTGCTTTGATACAAAAGCTGATAATAACCCATATTGGCATATTTCAACTGTGCCTGTGCAAGCAAACTATTCGGATCATAATCATTTTCTGTAAGTTTGGTTGGATCGGTATTGATTTCATCAAGCTTTGCTTTAGAACAACTGCCAATTAAAGCCATCCAGAAAAAACCCATTAAACACCACTTTTTCATCATGCTCATTTACTTGAATTTAAAATTAAAATTGATACCAAATGTTCTTGTGGGAGGAAGTGAAGCGCCTTCTATTCCGGCATAGCCAAGTGTTGGTGAAAACTGCGATTCTGGATCTACATTCCTGGTGTATTTTAGCAAGGTAAATAGATTTCTGCCGGTTAGGTCTATGGAAACCTGACTAAATGGTGTTCTTTTTAAAAAGCGATTGTTAAAAGTATAACCCAGCATAGCCTGACGAAGCTTAATAAAACTGCCATTGAGCACAGATAAAGCTGATATATTAGTGGCCAACTCTGGATAATAGGTATAAGCAGGAACGTTTGTGGTATTTCTTTGTCCGTTTTCCAATACCCCATCGGCAACAATTCCGGTTTCCCTACCTGCTAAAGTGGCTTTGTTTAAGCCAGCTACGTAACTGTAATATTCTGTTGCAGATAATATTTTATTGCCGAAACGGTAATCTATTAAAAATGAAAAGCTAAACTGCTTGTAGCTGAAACTATTGGTAATACCTCCGTATAGCGTGGGCATGGTACCGCCCATGGGGATAAAATCTCCACGTTTAGGGATGCCATCTGATCCGATAATGATATTTCCACTGGCATCTCGTAGATAATCATAAGCCATAATCTGTGTGATGGATTTGCCTACCACCAATGCGGTATTGGCGTTTAATGGTCGGTAAGCACCTGTAAGTGTATAATTACTATTTCCATCGATAGAAAGTAAGGTGTTTTTAACCTTCGTTACATTTAGATTAATCTGCCACTTCCCTTTAGTGGTCAGAATCGGTGTATAACCTAAAGCAATCTCTACGCCTGCATTTCTGGTTTTACCGAGATTAACATAGGCTGAAGTAAAGCCAGTGGTAACGGATTGTTTAGCGTTGATGATTTCATTGTGCGTGAGCCGATTAAAATAGGTAAAATCAAGATTCAAGCGACTATTAAAAAATTTAAGATCGAGGCCAGCTTCTACTTCATTAAGGGTATAGGGCTTCAAATTATAATTGGGCAAATCGCCTGAGAAACCACCTAATGGAATACCATTTACCTGGTTATCTGTTGTGTAGTAGATTTGCGTAGTATAAGGAACGATGGGTTCGCCGCTGGTTTTTGCATAGTCAAGTCTTAATTTGCCAAATTCAAATCCTTTCCACTTTAAAAGATCTGAGAATATAAAACTACCCGATACACCGGGTACAAATATACCACGATTGTTTGCTGGCAAAGTAGAATAGATATCGTAACGGCCGGTTATGGATAAGTTTAAATATCGGTTATAGCTCATATCGGCCGTATAATAAGCTGATTCTGTGACAACGCTTGATTTTGCAAATGTTTTAGTTGTGGTAATCAGATTTTCAGGAACATATAAATACGGTACCTTAAATTGTGAGCCTTTTAGTTTTTCTGAACTATTTCTTCTTTCCCGGTAATTAGCACCTGTAGCCAGTTCGAGTATAATTTTATCACCCAGGTTATGGGTGGCTGTAAATAAAATATCGCTATTGAATTCGGAGGTTTTATTATGATCATAAGCATTTATACCGCCTTCTCTGTTGATGGAAAATGCTGTTCCGGTGGGTAAAATACTCACTAACTCATCTTTACTGAAATCATAACCCATTCTACCCTGAAGCATTGCCCAGCTGGCTAATTGATATTTTACCACAGCAGAAAAGATATAACGGTTCCGATTGGCATCATCTGCCTGTTTGTTCATTAAAAAATACGGATTGGTTTTATATTCATCTGCATTCCAACGACTTTCAAAACCAGTTGTGGCATCAAAACCCGGAGCCAATAAAGATTGATCTAAACTAGTGGCCAGCGTAGAAATTCCAAAATTAGCATTTAAGGGCCCATCGCTGAGGTAACTTTTGTTCTTGTTTCGCTCATCGATATAATTTCCGGTGAGGCTTAATGTTACTTTAGGACTTAATGCCAGCGACCCATAAAAATTTAACGTTTTACGGTTAAGTGCTCCATTACTTAAAATAGAATTATAATCCAGGTTAGAAACAGAAACCCGATAATGCTGATGGATATTTCCACCAACTACCGAAAGTGTATTGGTAAAAGCAGGTGCGGTGCGGTAAAAAGTTTGAATGTTATTTTTGACAGGGGAATATGGCTGCATGGAACCATCTACCTGTGGTGTTAATTTTCCATCCATCATTTCACCCCAACTTAATAAGCTGGTTGAAATAGCATTGTATAAATCGGCTGGTCGTTTATTTTGAGCGCCCTGGCCATATATATACTGATAATCTGTAACGTTTACCGGAACATCAAAGGCTAAATTGGTATTGTATTCAAATTTTGCAGCAGCAGGATCTCCTCCATTTTTTAGGTTAATTAGAATGACACCATTTGCAGCTCTGGCGCCATATAAAGCCGAAGCAGCTGAACCTTTTAAAATGGTAATGGTTTCAATATCATCCGGATTGATATTACTAATTCCATCACCATAATCGGCACCACCGTATTCGTTTGCACTTCCTCTAATGCTATTATCAATGGGAACACCATTCACCACAAATAAAGGTGATGCAGCCGTCATGCTGGAAACACCCCTTATGAGTACACGGGCGGCAGATGCCGGGCCACCATTTACACCTGTAATATTTAGTCCGGCAACCCTACCCTGCAGCGCCATGATTAAATTACTTTCTCTTGCTTTGGCGATGGATGATCCTTTTATTGTGGTTAAGGCATAGCCAACCTGGTCATTATCTTTTTCGATACCCAATGCGGTAATGACGACCTCCTTTAATAAACGGACACTATCTCTGTCTATTTTTCTATCAGTATTTTTCCTGATTACAATTAAATGATCGGAAAGAAGTGTAAAGCCATAACCACTATTGCGCAATAACTGTTCAATTACATTGATCGCTTCTTCATGCTCTACTTTAATGGAGACCTGATGTGTGGGGATTTTAGATTCGCTGTAGGTAAACTGATAAATAGTTTGTTGTTGAATGGCTTCTATTACCTGCTCAAAATTTACATTGCTAAAATTTAAGCTGACTTTAGTTTGCGCCTGAATACAAAGCGGAAAAATCAATCCAATAATCAACATGATTTTTTGCACGCCATTCATGGCTACAAATATACATGCCTTTATGATTTGAATTAACGATAGATGTAGACATTTTTACCCTTTATGGAATAATTGAAGTTTTCGATCAGCTTGAGCACATCTAATGCTTCATTTAGGGCTTCCTGATCAACACGTCCGGTAAAGGTTATTGCTTGAAGTGCTGGATCTTTAAAAATAATTTTCACACCATACCAACGTTCAAAGCGACGGGCAATTTCATCAAAACGGTTGTTTTTATAAATAAGTTGATGATTCGTCCAGCCTGTCTCCATCATCTCCTCTTCTTGATCGCTACTCACTTCACTCATTAATACCTTACCATCCGCTAAAGTAAATTTATCATTTGGCTTTAGCTTAAAAAGCTGTTTTTTATCATCCTTTAACGAGATTTGCACCTTCCCTCTAATTAAAGTAGTTTCTTCAGCTGCATCATTAGGATAAGCCTTCACATCAAATGCTGTACCCAGAACTTTTACTTCTGTATTTTTGGTATGCACGATAAAAGGATGTTGTGGATCTTTTTTCACCTCAAAAAATGCTTCACCAGAAAGGTAAACATTTCTCATTGCTCCATTAAACTTTTTAGGATAACTTAATTTGCTGGCCGAATTTATTTTTACAGTTGAGCCATCTGCCAGTGTAATGGTTTTCATTTCAGCCGGCTTGGTTTCCACATTAGTTAAAGCCTCATGATCTGCCTGATAAGAAATAAACAGATTACTGCGGTAAACCAGAATGCCAACCAGGATGACGGCAGCGGCCGCAGCTATTTTTAACCAGATCTGATTCCTTGTTTTAATCACTTTAAGAACAGGTTTGGCAGGAACCTGAATCTGGCTTTTGATGCGATCAAAAACCACATCAATATTTTCTTCTTCCGCTGTTTCAGATTCCAGGTAGCTTTGCAAAAGGTGATATTCTTTATTTAATGCTGCATTATTCTCTAAAATAGATTTCAGCTCCAAAGATTCATCCGCAGAAATTTCTCCGGCCAATTGTTTTCCAAGCAATTCTGTAAATCTTTGATCTGTCATTTTAGTTATGGTCTTCTATTTTAAGGTTCCTATTTTTTTCAAAATTGCCTACAAGTAATATAAAAAAGATAAAGTGCCTAAAAGAAACAACAGCGAAATTATCTTTCTGCTTCTATTCTCACCAGAATCCATTTCGCCTAATGGCTTTAGAATTAACCGGAGTTTAGCAATTGCCCTGAATAATTGTGTTTGTACGGTGCGTGGAGAAATATTTAACATTTCGGCAACCTCTTTATACTTCATTCCACCTTCTTTAATCAACCGGAATACCTCGCGGGCCTGGGGTGCCAAACTCTCAATGGCGAGATTAAGTTGCTTGTGGAGTTCTTTCCTTTCTAAAATGTATTGTGGCGTTTGTGCGGTTACCGAAACATCTTCATCAACATCTACTAAATCAATAAATGTAACAGAAGAATTTTTTTTCAGGTATTTAAGTGATTGGTTTTTAACCGCGATAAAAAGATAGCTTTCGGGATTTAGAATTGATGTACCTGAAGTACGATTTTCCCAACATTTAACAAAAACCTCAGTCACCAGATCTTCTGCGGCTTGTTTATCGCCAACATAATAAACAGAGAACCTGATCAAACGACTATATAGAAACCGATACAGCTGCTCAAAAGCGTTGATATCACTTTCGAGGCAAATCTTATTCCATAAAACGATCAGATCTGGCTTTGCTGCTTTCAAATTAATTAGTTTAATTAATCAAACGTAAAGTAATCAAAAAAAATCTAGTAGGCAGACAGTTTAATAGAAAAATGTTATTTCTATAATGGTTACTAAAACGTTATCCAATGCCAATAGCCACATTTTAATACCATGATTATCAAGCTTGAACAAATAAATTTTAAAATCATCAGTTTTTCTGTAGGCAATTTGCACCGAACAAATGCTCTTAACTAATAGACCATCCAGATGGATTCTGCATGGCGACTAACAATTAACCAAATAATTATTATTCAAAATTATTCTTAATGAATATGAAAAAATCTTTACAGCTAACTTGTTTATTGCTTTATGCATCTACAGGTTTATACGCAGCTGCACCTATCAATCATTTCAAACACGCAATTTCATTCCACTCGGTTTATCAGGATGTGATTAAAGGAACGGTAAAAGATGAAAAGGGTATTACCCTACCCGGTGTAACAGTTGTCATAAAGGGCACAAAAACTGGCACGCAAACCAATACTTCAGGCCAATATAGCATTTCTGCTAAAGCTGGCGATGTTTTGGTATTCTCTTTTATCGGTTATCAAAATAAAGAAGTAACGGTAGGTACAGAAAGCACTGTTGATGTTTCTATGGGTGCCGATTCGAAAAATCTGGAAACGGTTGTGGTAACCGCACTAGGAGTTAAAAGATCGGAAAAATCATTAACCTACAATACACAGCAAGTATCTGGCGATGAATTATCAAAGGTTAAAAGCCCTAACTTAATGAACTCGCTCAATGGAAAAGTGGCAGGCTTAACCATTAGCCCTAGCGCATCTGGTGTGGGTGGTTCTGCAAAAGTAATTTTACGTGGTAGCCGTTCGGTAAGTGGGAATAACCAGCCTTTATATGTAATTGATGGGGTTCCGATTAGCAATAACGGTAATGCAAACGGTCAGCAAAACAGTGTATTTGGTGGCGGTCAGGATGGTGGAGATGGAATCTCTAACTTAAATCCTGATGATATTGCAAGCATTACGGTTTTAGAAGGTGCATCTGCGGCAGCATTATATGGTAGCCAGGCGCAAAATGGGGTAATTTTAATTACGACTAAACAAGGCAAATCAGGCAAAACTGAAATTGGTTTCTCATCCGGTGTAAACATTGATAACATCGCTTACAAACCGAAGTTTCAAAACAGCTACGGACCAGCATCTGCTACTACGAGAGATAGCTGGGGAAGTGCAATTAATAACACTACAGATAATTTAAGTGATTTTTTCCGGACTGGAATTAATACTTCGAATGCGATTAATCTTTCTGGTGGATCTGAAATTGCGCAAACTTATTTTTCTTACTCGAACACTTATGCAAGTGGAATTCAACCTGGAAATAAATTAAACAGAAACAACATCAACTTACGCGAAACCGCTAAGTTTTTAAATAACAAGTTAACTGTTGATGCAAGTGTGAACTACATCAATCAGAAAATTAACAACAGTCCTTCCTTAGGCTTATATTTAAATCCATTGGTGGGTTTATACCTTTTCCCAAGGGGCGTAGATATTAACCCTTATAAGGAGCAATATTTGCTTTCTGGTAATACCGGAACTGCCCGCCAGAACTGGTTAGGTGGTTCGGCAGATATTAACCAAAACCCTTGGTGGTTAACCAATTTGAATCCAAATACATCTATCCGCAACCGTTTCTTACTAAGTGGAAGTGTTAAATATGATGTGGCCAGCTGGTTAAATGTTCAGGTAAGGGGGAATATGGATAGAACGACTGATGATTATGAAAACCACAGGTTCTCTGGGATCAACGGAAACTTCAACTCTACCGGAACTGGTTATTTTGCACAAAGCAATCAGACTTTCGTACAGAAATATGTAGATGCGATTGCAAACTTTACTGTTCCGTTAACGGGATCAGATTTTAAACTGAATGGATTAATTGGTGGAAGTATTAACGATCAGAAAACTTCTGGTTTATCTCTTGCAGGAAATTTATCAGCAGTTGATTTCTTCACCCCATCCAACACCATTGTGGCACAACCAGGTACTTTTACCGGGAATACGTTAACCAATACCACGGCGATTATACCAAACCACAATCAGTTACAGGCGTTTTTTGGTAATGCCAACTTGTCTTATAAAGACTGGGCTTTCTTTACCGTTACAGGTAGAAATGATTGGTCTTCGAACTTATCATACACCCCAAACAATTCTTATTTCTATCCATCTTTTGGTTTGTCTTTCATTGTTTCGCAAATGTTTAAATTGCCTGAGGCCATCAGCTATGCGAAAGTGAGAGGTACTTATGCCGAAGTTGGTAATACCGTACCGCCATATCTTACTTTTATTCAAAATACCTTGAAGGCAGATGGGGCATTATTGTTTAATACCAATGCGGCTTTTAGAGAATTGCAGCCAGAACGTACCAAATCTTTCGAGATTGGAACAGATTTACGTTTCCTTGCTAACCGAATCAATTTTAGCTTTACTTATTACAAAACTAACACCAGAAACCAATACATTCCGGTAATTGCACCACCATCTTCATTGGTATCTACCGGATACTTAAATGCTGGAAATGTGGAGAACAAAGGTATCCAGTTTATTTTAGGAGCTGATGTGGTTAAAGGCGACGGATTCAACTGGAACACATCGATTAATGGCTCTGCGAACCGCAATAAAATTATCGATATCGCTTCTGAAGACAGAATTTTCAGTGTTGACTTAACCGGCGGCGGTAATAATTCTTACATCTCCAGATTAAAAGTTGGTGGTTCTTATGGTGATATCTATGGTTATACTCTACAGAGAGATGCCCAAAACCGGATTATTTTGGCTGGGGACGGAACAAGCGCTTCACCTTACACGCCACTAAAAAGTGCAGACTTCAATTACATCGGTAATGCGAATCCGAAATTCCAATTGGGTTGGAACAACAGTTTCAGTTATAAAGACTTTAGTTTAAGCTTTTTGGTTGATGGTAAATTCGGTGGTCAGGTTTTATCGTTAACAGAAGCATTAATGGACGAAGCTGGCGCATCTGAAGCGACTGGTAACGCCAGAAATCAAGGTGGTGTTAAAATTGATGGTGTAGATACCAGAGGAAATGCAGTTTCCGCAAGCATCAATCCACAAAGCTATTATTCTATTGTTGGTGGAAGATCAGGCGTATCTGGAGAATACATTTACAGCGCTACAGTGGTTCGCTTAAGAGAAGCCGCTTTGGGTTATACTTTACCATTAACTGGCAAAACTTTCAAAAGCATGAAATTTTCAGTTACTGGCAGAAACTTAGTTTACTTCTACAAAAAAGCACCGTTTGATCCGGAGATCACGATGTCAACAGGAAACGGTTTATCAGGCATTGATGTATTCAATCAACCTGCAACCCGCACCTTAGGTTTCAATCTAAATTTAACATTTTAATTCTATTGAAAAATAACATGAAAAATATATATCATAAATCCGCTGGTAAAGGGATTAAAGGACTGTCTGCTGTTTTGCTGGCATCTTTAATGGCCCTGAATTTTGGATGCACCAAAGACTTTGAAGAGTATAATACTAATCCAACTGCACTTTCACCAGAGCAAACTACTGCCCTTTTAAAATCTGCAATTGGCCCGATAGAGCAGGAAATTTTTCACAACTATCAAATTGCACAAAATTTAAGTGCTGATGCTTTTAGCGGTTACATGATGCCGCCAACGCCATTTAACGGTGGAATCAACAACATGAACTATTCTCTTAATAACGGATGGAACAGTACTGGCTTTAATGATCAGTATAATTTCGTAATGGCACCGATTTCTAAAATTGGCCAGAGCGAGGTGAAAACAAAATCTCCAGAGGCATGGGGAATTGCTCTTTTGGTTCAGGTAATGGCGATGAGTAGGGTGACTGATAAGTTCGGTCCGATTCCATATACTACAGCGGGTTCATCATTGGTATCTACGCCTTACGAGAATCAAAAAACAGTTTACGATGCATTTTTTAGGCAGATTGATACCGCAGCAACTAACTTACAAGCGTACATCACCGCAAAACCGGGAATTCCTGCTTTTTATGATAAAGGTGATTTAGTTTATCAGGGCGATCCGGTTAAATGGTTAAAATTGGCAAATTCACTGCGCTTACGTTTGGCCACACGGATTGTGAAAGCTGATGCAGCTACAGCAAAGCTTCAGGGAGAAAAAGCGTTAAGTGCACCAGGTGGTTTATTAACTACAGTTACAGATAATGCTGCAGTTGCCCAATCGGGAACCAGAGATAACGATTTATGGGTGGTTACTGTATCTTATGATGGCGATAATGCTTTAGGCGCAGCTTTACAGTCTTATTTAGTCGGTTATAATGATCCACGCTTACCAGTTTACGCTACACCTGCAACTGATCCGTTATTTGCTAATCAGTATGTTGGTATCAGATCAGGAGCAAATACATCGTTTAATGGTTTGGGTAAGGCAGGTTATAAAACTTATTCCAGCATCAATTCAAATGATAATCTACGGTCACCTGCCGGACAAAAAGCACCTCAGATTTTAATGACTGCTGCCGAAGTTTGGTTCTTAAAGGCTGAAGCTGCTCTAAGGGGTTGGACTGGGGCAGGCGATGCACAAACAAATTACGAAACCGGTATTACCACTTCACTTCAACAGTGGAATGTTAGTGCTGGAAATTATTTAGCGGATGCAACGAGCAGACCAACTGCTTATGTAGATCCTAAAAATCCGACAAATAATGCTGCTGCAGTAAGTACGATTACGGTTAGATGGGATGCAGCTGCTTCGAATGAACAGAAACTGGAGCGAATTATTACACAAAAATGGTTGGCTATTTTTCCTGACGGACAGGAAGCCTGGTCTGAATACAGACGTACCGGTTACCCGAAATTGTTTACGGTGGCTAATAATTTCAGTAACGGAACAATTAATACCCAAACGCAAATCAGAAGATTGCCTTATCCATCTACCGAATTTGGAAATGGGAACAGTGTTGAAGTGGTTAAAGCGGTTGGCTTATTAGGCGGACCTGATAATGGCGGTACCCGATTGTGGTGGGATGTAGATAAATCTAATTTCTAATTAGAATTTTCATTTACAATAATTAAAGGTAGGATGATTTTGGTTGTCCTACCTTTTTTTGTGGAAAAAGTTGACCATATTAACTACCCCCTCCTTCGGGCACTCCTCCTTAAAAAAGGAGGGAGTAGCTATCGCATAAAAACCCGGCAAGGGCAAACCACTGTTTCTCCGTTCTGCTCTTTGACCGGCATGGTCAATTTTTCGGGATGGCAATATCTTAGCCTGGTTACTAACTTCAACAGAAAAATTGCGAGCTGGCAACTTTGCTTATTTGCTTGCCCAAAGAAGAGAACCCGTCCGGCAAGGACAAGATAATATCTTACAAAAAGTATTATACAAATGAGATTGCTTCGTCGGCTGAAGAAGCCTTCTCGCAATGACAATGAGCTTGAAAAACCATCATATTAAAGCTAAACAAGAACGATCATCATTGCGAAGTACGAGGTCATCTCTTTTTACTAAAACAAAAGATAAATGATCGGGCAAATTAAACCACCCCACCTAAAAAACAGGAAGGAATACCGATCGCCTTAACCTTTCTCAAAAATTATTTAAAATTTGGAACGGGCAATAAATACCCTCCAAATAAAATATAAGACCATAATAGTGTCCAGAAAATATTAAAAATCTGTGCCACCACAAATGTTAGTGCTGGTTTGCCTCCCTGTAATTTAACCAGTGAAGAAATCTTAGCTTCCATACCAATTGAAATAAACGCAATGGCAAACCAGATGGTACGCAAACCATTTAGAGTTGGTCCAACACTTTTCGCTGTGGCCGGGGAAAGTAAAAATGAAAACACCAGCGACGCACCCACAAATCCCAGCACAAATTTTGGAAAACGCTCCCATACGATTTTTAATCCCGGACTTTTGGTTTTGACTGCGAGAATTTCGCCGTTTAAATTTGCAGGTTTTCGATAAGCCCACCAAATGGCAATAAAAAATGCAGCTACACCAATGAATACGTTTTGAGAAAACTTGGCAATCACCCCTGCTTTCACGGCAATGGGTCCAACCAAATCTCCTGCTGCCGTTACGGTTGCTGTGGTATCTAATGTTCCGCCTAACCATGCACCTCCTATCACTTCTGGTATTTGAAAATACCTGACTGCCCAAGGCAGAATGATCATCATGGGAATTGCCATAATCAATACCAGTGTAGTAACATAAGATAATTTTTTCTTATCGCCGTTAATGGCTCCCGCAGCGACAATCGCCGCAGATACGCCGCAAATAGATACAGCAGATGCTAAAATAATTCCAAATTCATCATCTACTTTTAGCTTTCGGCTTAACCACAAAGAAAAGAACCACACAGCACTTACCACAATTACTGCTTGAATAATTCCAGGTAAACCTGCTTTAATTAAATCGGCAGATAAAATGGTGGTACCTAAAATAACTAACCCTGTTTTAATATAAAATTCTGAGCGAACTGCTTCCTTTAACCAGGGTGGCAGCTTGATGAGGTTACCCATCAAAATCCCGATCAGTAAGGCAAATACCACATACTCTAATCCGTAATAGGAAACAGTTTTATTTCCACCAATAATGAAGGCAATATTGGCAAGTAGATAAATTAAGCTGAAGCCTGCAGTAAACCGGGCAACGTTCCCACCAGATAATGCAATGGCGATACTGGCAAGTGCCAAAAAGATCACGCCTGTTTCCAAGATGAGCAGCAGGTTTCCGGGAGATAAGATTTTATTAAATAAATCATCACTTCCACTCCATTTATAAGCAGGTAAGGCAATGGCTGTTCCACTATTAGTTAAAAATAAAACCGTGGCAATGATAATGGAACCCAAAATTACGGCCCACCAATCTTCTGTTAAAGATTGTAGAAATGTCTTCTTATCTGGTGTAATTCCCGCATCGGTTAATGCAGCGCTGTTTTCTGTTGCTGTATTTTCTACTGACATCATTTTTTTGTTATGAGTTTATTTGATTTCGATTTTAAAAATATCTTTTAATGCAGCCTTCGCAGCATTGTATCCGCACATGCCATGCACACCGCCGCCGGGTGGCGTAGAGGAAGAGCAGATGTAAAGACCTTTTGCAGAAGTTTTATAGGGCGACCATTTCAGCACCGGACGTGTAAACAATTGCCTGACATCTAGAATCCCGCCATTAATATCTCCACCGATATAATTCGGATTATGCGCTTCCATTTGTTCGGTATTCATGGTATTTCTGGCGAGAATTATATCCTTGAAACCCGGTGCAAAACGTTCGACCTGATTTTCAATAATGGTGGTCATATCTTGTTTGGAGCCATTCGGAACATGGCAATACGCCCAACCGGTATGTTTGCCCTCTGGTGCCCGGGAAGAATCAAAAAGACTTTGTTGAGAGAGGAGCACAAAAGGTTTCTCTGCTTGTTTGCCTTTACTCGTCATCAACTCCCCTTCTGCTATTTCTTCAAAAGTATTGCCGAGGTGAATTGTTCCTGCGTTTCTACAGGCTTCAGCCTTAAATGGAATAGGTTCGGCTAATGCCCAGTCAATTTTAAATACCCCCATTCCGTACCGATAACGTTCCATTTGCCATTTATAAATATTGGAGAATTTGTGACCGGCAATTTTTAACAATTGCTTTGGCGTCACATCGAACAGAACAGCATGGGCAGAAGGCAGCTTTGAGAGATCAGTAACAAAATTTCCGGTTTCAATATTGCCTCCAATGCTGCGAAAGTAACCGGCTAAAGCATTTGCAATGGATACAGAACCTCCTTTCGGAATTGGCCAGCCTTTCAAATGGCCCGCTGTCATCAGCACCAAACCAATAGCGGTTGTACTTAAATTGCTTAAAGGCTGAATAGCATGGGCAGCCATTCCGCCAAATAATCCGCGTGCTGCCTGGCCCTTAAAATGATCAACAAAATAGGTAGCGCTGGTAAGGGCTTTTAAACCAAAATTTGCCATGGCCAGCGGATGTGTGGGAAGCCGCAACGGCCCCAGTATATCCTGATCAATGAGCGGCCAGTCTGAAGTGACAGATTTCATCAGCTTTTCATAAACATGCCTGTCACGTTCTAAAAAACTGGCAGTATGGGAAATTGATTGAGCTAGAACTGCTGCCGAGCCATCATCAAAAGGATGGGCTGCCGCCAGTGTTGAATCAATAAATTCCAGGCCATGGTCTGTCAACGGCAGTGTTTTAAAAAACGGCGAAGCTACGGCCATTGGATGGATGGCGGAACATACATCATGTACAAAACCAGGTAAAGTAAGTTCTTCAGAAGCCAGGCCACCGCCCACTTTATCTTTCCCTTCCATTATCAAAACAGATAACCCCTGCTGCTGCATCAAAATAGCGGCCGCCAGTCCATTTGGACCAGAACCCACTACAATTGCATCATAATCACGCTTTTCCAAACTCATCCCTTATTTTGTATAATTTTCCGGTTTAAAAAGTACAGAGCCATCTTTCCTGATTTGCCAGGCCGTAACCGGGTTCATGTGGTAGCCGCCTATATTTGGGCCCCTCACCTCAACCAATTGTTTTAGTGTAGGCTGTAGATAGCCCGTTTCATCAGTTACCCTACTTAATATTTCTGTTGATGAACCATCCCAGTTCCATAAATATCTGAAATAAGTATGGGCTTTGCTCAATACCGGCTCCTGCAATTTCGCAATTTCCCATGTTTTTCCTGAATCGGTACTTACTTCTACTTTGATCACTTTTCCTCTCCCACTCCAGGCCAGACCTCGAATTTCTACATAACCTTTATTAATCTGCTGCGGATAAGACGGATAGGTAATGATCGAGCGTGCATCCATTTCAAAGCTAAACATTCTTATTTTATCCTTTACCGGATAAGTATATTTTGAAGTTTCTTCCCGTGTCATATAAGGTTCTTCAGATAATTCAATCCTTCTAAGCCATTTGATATTCATATTCCCTTCAAATCCCGGTAGCAATAATCGAATGGGATAGCCCTGTTCCGGCCTGATGGCTTCTCCGTTTTGGGCGTAAACAATCATGGCATCATCCCAGGCTTTAGCTAAGGGAATGGTTCGTGTCATCACTGCTGCGTCTGCCCCTTCTGCCAGAAACCATTTGGCTTCGGCTTGAACACCAACGTCATTAAAAATGGTTGATAACAGCACGCCTGTCCATTCACTCTGACTCGTTAAACCCAAAATATCTTGTGGGGTCATTTCTTCTTTTCCAGTTCTGAAATTACCAGCGCACTCGATGAAGCAGGTACAAGTAACAGCGGGAAAACGCTTCAAATCTGCGAGTGTAAACTTCATTGGTTGCTCCACTAAACCGTGAATCAATAACTCATGTTTACCAGGATCAATTGTTGGAATACCTGCGTGGTGCCGCTCGAAGTGAAGGTCGGCAGGGGTAATGGTACTATGTAAATCCTGCAGGGGCGTGCGGGATGAAATATCAGATGGTTTACGGACGGGATTTTCAAAGCCTGATCGTTTGCCCAACGGACTTGGGCCGGGCCCAGGCACTTTAGTCGGGTCGTCAGGAATAGCCAAATCTGTTTCTAATGCGAACAACTCCTTAACGGGTAACACAACCGCCGCCAGCATACCGCCCAACAGGGTTCGCCTGCTAATGTTTCCTGGTCTTTTTTTAGTGGTGATTTTGGTTTTCTTATTCATTATTTAATTTCCGCTCCTCCCCTGCGGTCATCCATTATAAAAAGTTTTTTAGCTGGCATCACTACCTCAGGCAGGTTTTCAGCATTCAGCACCACACTATCCCCCACAATTTTGTTCGCATTTAAAAGGTAAGCACTCAGGCTATAAACCTCATTATTGGTTAAGGAACCCGGAAGATTGTACGGCATTGCCCGCCTGATGTAATCGAACAAAGTAGTGGCATAAGGCCAGTAATTCCCGATGGTTTTTAGCTTGCCGGTAGCCAATGTATCACTCACCAAAGCACCACCTGGTAACTTGGCTTCTCCGGTTTGGCGACCACCTACACCATGACAGACAGCACATTTCGAATGATAAATAACTTTTCCTTTCTTCACATCACCTTGTCCGGCTGGCAATCCCTTTCCATCCGAGCGAACATCAATATCCCAGGCCGTAATTTCAGCACCTGTTGCCGCCCTTCCGAAACCAAATTTTATGGGCTTCTTTAAATCATCATTTAATGATTGTCTTTTTTGAGCAACCACAAAGGAATCATTTATTGAAATTATGATCAATACAACCAGAAAGCTAAAAACCAATACCATTCTCCTTTTCATATCACTAATATTTTCCTGCATTTAAGTTGCTTTTGGGCAACACATACTCTCTCTCGTAGCGGTTTAATACAATGGAGATTGAATCATTGGATTCATTTAAACCTATTAACACCACTCTCGATCCATCTTTGGTATCATAATGAAGTACCATTCTGTTTCTTTTATTTACCCGGGGTTTTTCTGCAAACTCCCGGTCTCTTCTGGTTGACCAGGCACGTGGATCGATCATCTCTTTCTCATTCCCAATGTGTGCCCACGCCGTTTTACTGATCCAGTCATCCGGTTTTTCAGTTTCAGCTATTTTAGCTACATCCTTGCCGCGACCACGAAGGACCATTACATTTTTATCTTGCAGGTAAAGCACTTTATCAATGGTATCGGCATAATAATGAAACGCACGTTGCCCTCCGGCTACGCCACTAATTTCGAAGGTTCGTTGAATGTCGCGCATCGGACTGCCCCCTCCATTAGAGGGATCAATCAGCACAGGCCTGTTCACCCTGAAAGTGAGCGTGGTCCAGTTTTCGAAGGTAGCCTCCTGCCAGCGGGTAGAATCTAGTGGATTATAAGGAATCACCTTTCCATTTATTTTAAACGCTATTACCTGGTAATTTCCTCTGAGATTTTTTACACCTGCCGTAGCGGGTTGTTTGTATGGGTCATATTTAAAATTCATAATCTCCGTATAGGTCATCACACCGAAAAAGATAACGAAGGTTAAAACCTTTAAACCTATCCGGGTATATTTCCACGCAGGCTTCCTCAGGTCAGGATAAATGCGAAAGGGTACGGTGTACTTTTCCAGGATGAGTAAATGATACAGCTTAGGAATATCACCTGCCACCAAAAAAAGCCCCAGTGCCACAAAGTAAAAGGCATAAACATGCACGCCACCATCATAGGCATAATTCACCAAAGTGATATCGCCCAGGGCAGCAATGAGCAAGATGGCTCCAAAAGTTGTTGTTCTCCTAAAAAATAACAGTGCGCCAGCCAAAATTTCGACTATACCACCAAACACCTGATACCAGGGTACAATACCGACAGACAGCCAGTAAATTTTCTGAGCGGTGAAATCCCCAAAATTGCTATTCAACAATCCCAAAGATGGATAAGGCATTTGTGTGGGAAATAATTTGGTGAAGCCGAAACCAATAATCCCAATACCGGCCCGATAGCGCACCACTACGCGAATCCAGTAATAAAGCTCGTGATAAGATTTTCGCTTCCGATCTAATAATGACCATATTGTACCACCCACCAACCCAATTAATAACGCAACTCCCCAGTCAGCATAATCGGCCAGGAAACTTTTTTTGGACGGCATAGTAGCCGTGTTGTTAACTCCTTGCGCTCGTTTCTTTTTGGTTTTTTTAACAACAGCATTTCCTTCGGGTGAGTCTGTAATATCACGGCTCCGCTGACCGCCAATGAGCGAAAGAAAGTTGGGCTGAAAGCGTGCAATATCGTAAAGGTCGCGGTAATGCGGACGAGACCAATCCAGCGTGAAAATATTTTTATACCAGTTAGGCGAAAAAGGAATACACATGGCTAGTAAGAAGATGAATAATACACGGAATCCGAATTTCTTCAATGCCGACCAGGGTTTCAGTGCTGCAGGTGAAACATTCGCTGTGTCTTGAATATCGTTTTTGCTAAGATCAGACATGATTTTTGATTTTTCAGTATAGCTGAGGTTAAAGTTTAAGTGCTTTACGGCGGCTCATTTTTAACGGATATTTTTTATCGATCCGGTTTAAAACCACGTATAAGGAATCGTCGTTTTCATTTGTGCCATTCAATACAATGGTAGCGGTATCAGGTCGGCTATATTTAAACTTTAAATGCTCTCCTTTATAATGAGGATTTTTATTCTCAAGTGAAAGTACATGATTTATGGTATCTAGCTGATAAGCATAATAATGTCTTCCGCCACTACCTGCTAACTCATAGTTCCGTTCTTTATCGTTCGTAAAAATCCGCTCGTAATTTAAAGAATCGATCAAGACAGGCCGCTTAGAACGCACGCTCATCGTGGCCCATTTCTCAAATACCACATCATTCCAACGTACAGGATCAGCAGGGTGATAAGGCAAAACTTTATTATTTATTTTAAATTTAGTCACGTTATAAATTCCAGCTGCTTCAGGCAAACCCTTCGTTTTAGGGAATTGATAAGGATCGCGATGTGAGCCAGAATAGGTTTTAAATCCATAGAAAAAAACAAAGAAGAAAATGATAAAGCCTTTTACCGCAGTACGGATGGGTTTAATTTTAGTGGTAAAATATGGCTTGAACACATTCGGCTGTGTGGGGCGCTCCAGTGCAATGAGGTTATAAATCCTGACGGCATCAAACCACAATACAAATAGCGCAAAGCTGATCAGATACAATGCATAAACATATTCGCCACCTTCGTAAGCCAGATTTGAAATAAATACGTTTCCCGTAAAAACCAGAATAATAATGGCACCCATAGTAGCTGTTTTGCGGAAGAAAAGCAGCAGCCCAGCCAAAATTTCAACCCCGCCTAAAAAAGCCTCATAACCGGGTACAATACCTAAACTCATTGAAAAAAGCTTCCAGGTAGTAAAATCTCCATAACTGGTATTTAGGTTACTAATAGAGGGGAAGGGCGCCTGCATGGGGAAGAACTTAATGAAGCCATAACCAATGATTCCGATTGCCAGCCGATACCTAACGCCCACCCTTAGCCAATAGTAAAGTTCGTTGTAATTGGCTTCTTTATATTTTGACCGTGACCAAAAAGCAGTCCCTATCAAAGAAATGGCTCCAACAATGAGCCAGTTTATCAGGCGCTCTGCACCGGGAACAAACTTCGCAGATAAACGGGTGAGGTCGAAAATATTTCCATAAGACATATATAGCCAGTTGAAGCCGAAAACAATCTTAAAAAAATCTACACTTAAAGGAAGCGCCTGAATAATAAAAAAAAGGAAAAAGAAACGGAAGATTAGTTTTTCTCTTGCTGTCCATTGTCCTGCTGATGTATTGTGCATTTGTGTCATTATACTGCTGCTAATGTTTGGTGTTCGCCATGCTTATCGCTTTCTAATTCTTTATGTTACTGGCTTTCTTCGGCTCAACAATCACCTTTCTCACTGCCAGATCATATTTCTGCCCGTTTCTTAAAAAGAAAAACGGACCGCTTGCAGCAGTAAAATCTTCCCGATCATTCGCCACATGTTGATTGTTGTTATTTACAATACGGGCATAATCATATATTGCCACAAAAGATTTACCTAAAACCTGTAGGGTATCTTGCTGCACCAATACGGCGGTGGCTTCATCCAAACCGATTCCAATCAGTTCAGGAGATTTACGGATAAAGTCTACCAGATCAAACTGTCGGTTTCTCACCAGCAAATGCTGATCGATCGCAGAATTTTTAAGAAAGGAAAGGCCCTGGGTATGATCGCCTACCAGGATATGTGCACCTCTGGTATCACCACGCCACAAAAAGGAGCCTAGAATAGTTGCCCCTGCTGAACTGCCGGCAATTACACCTCCACGGTTTAGCACATCGATAAATGCCTGGTGTGTAAGCGTATTGAGGTAAGCATCTGCAATTCGCCATTGCCTGCCACCTTCAAAATAAACGGCAGTGGCTTTCTTTAAAGGTGCTATAAACTTTTCGCTATTTGCTTCTTTAATATCGCTGGTATGCAGAAGTGTCACATTTTTAATTCCGGTTTGTCGCTTTACTTCTTCCACCCCTTTCCGATCGAATGCTGCAGAATCGCCTATAGCTGTAGTCACCACTACCAGTACGGCTTTATCCTTTCCACCAGCCAGTTCTGTAAACTTCTCCCAAATGTCTCGTTGCGAACCAACATTCCCTCCGATAATAAGCAGGCTTCCTTTTTCTGGCCCATGCCTGATAACCGATTTTTTGATGGTAATCGGCGACTGCTGTGCCAGGAGAGAAAAAGCAAAGGCAACAACAGTAAAAACAGTTAATGTTATTTTTTTCATAAATATAGCTTAATAACCAGGGTTACGGTTTGTACCACCAAGCTGTGGATCAACCAAAGTTTCATTATAAGGAATCGGGAAAAGGTAAAGGTGCTTATCTGGCAAAGACAGAACCGTTTGCGCCCGATCGGTTCGAACAAGATTAAACCAACGATCGCCTTCAAATGCAAATTCAAGCTGTCGTTCATTTTCCAATGCCAGCAAAATAGCGGTAAGTGTTGATGCGGTGCTAGCGCCGATACCAGCCCTGCTCCTAACCGCATTTAAATCTGCTGATGCACCAGAAAAATCCCCCAAATAGGCCCGCGCCTCTGAACGGATTAAATAAAGTTCTGCAATCCTGATGAGGTAAGCGGGATCTGTGCCCAGCGGATTGCGATAATACAACCTGCCATACCATAAATTACCAGGAGGAGCAGTTCTGGCAATTAAAGCATTACGGTTTCCACCTACAGCCGGATTATTCAATTGAGCCACCAAAGCATCATTCGGTGCCCATTCCCTTCTTCCGCCCAAGGCAGGTGGAAGCCACCAATTGCTATGGTTATTGGTATTTGAAGTGGTGTAAGCGAGTTCGAGAATTGATTCGTTTGTGCTGGCTACATTGTTTGCAAAAAAGGCACTGTAAGGCGTAACCAACGAATAGTTCGCATTATCGCCAATAACCAAGGTGGCAAATTGTTCGGCCAAAGCCCAGTTTTTCTGGTACAGATAAAATCTGGCTTTAAGTGCCTGAATGGTGCGTAAAGAAACGCGGTTCCGGTTTACCACAGCAGGCACTAAAGTTTCTGCAGCATTTAAATCTTTCAGTACTTGTGCATAAGTATCTGCCAGGCTGCTTCTTGGAATATCCGAATGATCTGAAGAACTATTGGTAGGTCTCAGAATCAACTGAACACCACCCCAGCCCCTTGCCAGGTCAAAATAGGCCAGCGCCCGAACAAAATAGGCTTCGCCCAGGTACTGATTTCTCAAAGCGGTTGAAAACTGTGGATCGGCTACGCCGGGTACCTTATCTATAATGTAATTGGCCTGAGCGATGGTTTTATAAATGGCCGTCCAGGCAGATTGCACATAGCCATTAGTGGCAGACGTGAGATGCTTAGTAATTTCATTCGGGTCAGACTGTGAACCAGACCATTGAATATCGCCGGCGGAAAGATAAGAAAGCGCCAGGAAATTAGAACCATAATAACCGTTGCTGGATAATAAATTAAAAAGTCCGTTAGCTGCGGTAGTAGCAGAACCTGCATTAATAATTGCCTGATCCTGATCAACTTGAAGCTGTGGTTCTACTTCCAGAAACTTTTTGCAGGAAGTAAACAATACGACAAGAAATAAAATATAATTAACTTTTTTCATAATTGTTGCCTGGATTAAAAGGTAATATTTGCGCCGATTTGAAAAGTTCTGGGTACTGGTGGTGTGCCAAGGTCATAACCCAAAACAGTAGCGGATGATGATACGTTAATTTCCGGATCAGGTCCTTTATATTTTGTCCATAAAGCCAGGTTTGATCCACTGGCATATATCCTTACAGCTGACATTCCGGCTTTTTTAATGATTTTTTTTGGAAGGTTATAACCCAGCGTCACGTTGCTGAGGCGGATAAATGATCCGTCTTCAATATTCCTGCTGGTTGGGCTAAGGGTATAGTTTTGCCCATAAGCCGTAAGCCGTGGCATATCAGTTACATCACCAGGTTTTTGCCATCGATCTAACTGATAAACATCCATCGCCCTGTTGGCATCACGTGTTCCTCCGCCTTCCAGAAAATAGTGGTTGTTGTTATACACTTTATTGCCATAAACAAAATTGAAAAATACAGAGAGGTCCAAACCTTTATAACTGAAATTATTGGTTAAGCCACCACTAAACTTAGGCAAGGCATTTCCTACCGGAACAATATCATTGGCATTAATTACCCCATTTTGATCTGCATCTTCGTAAACCGCATTTCCTGTTTGAGGATCAACATACAATTGTTTGTAAGCAAAAAAAGTGTACATAGATAAACCCTGAACCATTCTTTGGGCAGCATAAGCAGCAACCACAGGTGTAGGAAGCTTTTCTATTTTATTGATATTTCTGGATAAGTTAAAATTGGTGTTCCACTTAAAAGCCTGATCGATGTTTACGCTGCTTAAATTAAATTCAAAACCTTTATTGCTCATTTCACCAGCATTGGTTAAAATGGACGAAAAGCCTTTGCTTGATGCCAGTGGCAGGTTCAGCAACAGGTTACTGGTATACTTTTTATAAACATCTGCACCAATGGTGATCCGGTCTTTAAACAAGCCCAAATCAATACCAATATTGGTTTGGCGGGTACTTTCCCATTTCAGATCAGGGTTGGCCAGCTGTGATGGTGTAGTACCCGGATTATTTAAATAATTTGCACCCGCGCCCCACAATCCCCGGGAAGCAAAATCATTAATTCCATTCTGGTTACCGGTAACGCCAATACTTGCACGAAGTTTCAAATCAGAGATCGCGGCAACATCTTTCAGGAAATCTTCCTTTTTGATTCGCCATGACAGGCCTGCCGATGGAAAATATCCCCATTGGTGATTGGCCCCAAAGCGTGAAGAACCATCACCGCGAATACTAAATACCGCATAATATTTCCCGGCGTAATTATAGTTCACCCTGGCAAAATATGAAGATAAGGTATATTTTGATTCGGATGCCGAAGAGGTTGTATTTGCTGCTGAAGCAATCTGCTGAAAGGAATCGTTCGGAAAGTTGGTGCCCTGGGCCAATACCTGGTTGCTTACCGATCCTTGAAGGGAGTTACCGATGAGCGCTCCAAAATTGTGGTTTCCAAAATTATGGGTATAATTCAGGGTTTGTTCATTTGTCCAGATGGTGTTATTGCTTACACTGTTAGAACCAAGATTTTTGTTTGCAATTCCCAGATTGGTTAAGCTATTCCAATATTGGTATTCATTATACTCATTATAATCAACGCTCCAGCTGGTTTTAAAAGTCAGGTCTTTAAGAATTTTAACCTCGCCATAGATATTACTGATGAGGCGGTTACTGGTACTGTTCATATTGGTATTATTGAGCAATACATCCAGGTTGTCAAATCCTGCCCATTTACCTGGTGTTCCATCTGCATTTACTTCAGGCAGGTAAGTAGGTGTATGCAAGGCAGACTGCAAAATACCACCCTGCGGACCATCACCGACCCTGGCATTGGAGCGATAGGTTTGCGTCAGAATATTGCTCGTTCCGATAGTAATCAAGTCTCCTATTTTCTGGTCGAGGTTAATTTTAAAACTTCCTCTTCTAAAGTCATTCGTTTTTAACGTAGCTTCCTGCTTATTCAGGCCACCACCAATATAATAGGTGGTCTTATCATTTCCACCAGAAACAGATACATCATAATTCTGCAAAAAACCAGTTCTGAAAGCCTTATTTAACCTGTCGTAAGTACTTTGATCCTGAGGTAGCCCACGTGGTGCAGGAGATGCTGTCGGATTATCATCTAAGGCCCTGAAGGGCTGGAAGCGATAAGCGGTAGCTGGATTTGTTCCGTTTGCTGCGGCTATTGCAATGGCATCAGCATTTGAGTTCCGGTAAAACTCGTTAATCAATTCTGCATGTTGTGGGCCAGTAACCAGTTCCCATAACTTGGGTGCCTTAGCGAAACCAACGTAGGCACTTAAACTTACCTTTGGTGCGGTATTGTATTTTCCGCGTTTAGTGGTAATTAAAATGACACCGTTTGCTGCCCTGGCACCATAAATAGCAGTTGCATCAGCATCCTTTAATACTGTTACACTTTCAATATCGTCAGGACTGATATCCGATAAAGGATTATTAGCCTGCCCCTGAGTTGTAATCCGCTGCAGCGAACCACTGTTCACATAAACACCATCAATTACATATAAGGGATCATTACTGGCATTTATAGAGGTCGTTCCCCTTATCCGGATAAACATACCATCGCCAGGAACTCCGGTTGATGTACTCACCTGTAAACCGGGCGCTTTCCCTTGCAATTGTTCGGCAAATGTGGCTGTAGGCTTAGTGCGTACTTCATCTACCGCAATGGTAGATACCGCACCTGTGATTGATTTTCGGGTTTGTTTGCCGTAGCCAACTACCACTACATCATTAAGCTGACTATTAGTTTCCTTTAACCTGATGGTAACAGGACTGGTTGCCACAACAATCTCTTTGCTTTGGTATCCAACCGAACTTAGCAATAAGGTATACGGTAATTTTTGTCCGGTTACGAATGCAAACTTTCCATCTCCATCTGTTGAAACAGTGTGTGTAACACCTTTAATTCTTACCACTACACCTGGCAATGGCTGTTTTGTAGCGGAATCGATTACTACACCCTGAAGGTTTGAGTTAATTAATGGTGCCGGTTCTACCTGGGCCAAAAGCAATTTTGGTATAAATTGTAGTAGAAAAGCTAAAATAAAGCTGGCTTTTAGAATATACTTTTTCTTATGGAGAAATATTTCCATATTTAACTGGTTTTAAATTGATGATTATTTCATTGAATAAAGCTGAAAGGATATCAGTGCGTGATTGGCGTTACAGAACTGATACTCCACATAAACCGGTAAGGCTTCCTTACCGGTTTTTTTATAGGTTATTAACACATCATATTAGATATTAGCAGGAAAAGTGATTTCGGGATATTTATAGACATTAACTTAATAGGATTTACTCGGATACGTGGTGATGCCTTGATCATTGAACCACCTGTTCAACAGGTCAAATACTTGATTTGGAGATGTTTTTGGTGTCATCATGATGTAGGCAAACGTAAATAAAAATTATTAATCTACAAAATCTATAGACTATATATTATTAAATAACTTTAATCTTCTTTGAAGCTGGCAAAACATTAAAAGCTTTCTAATTTACCTGCGCATTTGATTCGTAACATACCATTTTTATCTTTGTAACCGTTATCTTTGAAGGAATACCGAGATCCATCCTATAAAACAGTAAAATTAACATGATAAAAACAATTTATTCCTATCTTATTTCAGGGCTTTTTACAGATGTGTTTTTTAAAAATAGTCTTCAAGACAGCGTAAAGGAATATCTTTTTTAATTCTAAAATAATAATTTTACAAAATGGATATCTTATCATACCTTTTCGAACTCTTGCAACAACGCAAAGAAGTTGGTGTTGCCAGCCTGGGAACTTTCTATAAAAAGAAATATCCTGGCAGATACGATAAGGAAAAACAATCTTTTTTACCTCCAGGGTTCACTTTACAATTTACACGTGAGGTTAAAGAAGAAAATAGTTTAGAAGATTACATTTCAGCTAAGCGAAACATTTCAAGAGAAAGTGCGCAATATTATATTTCTCAATTTGTAAACGAAATTAATCAGCTACTTGAACAAGATCACGAAGCCATTCTCGACCGTATTGGAAGACTTTACTTTACGGAGCATGAAGGTTTGAGTTTCGATCCTGCTCAAAATATTAATTACGGTTCAGAGTTTTTCGGCTTACCTGCATTATCAGATACAGTTACGGAAGAAATAAAAACTGAAGTAGTAAAAGAAGATGAAACAGAAGTTCATACCGAAATAGCTGAAGCACCAGTTGCATCTTCTCCATTTGCTAATAAATCATATCATCATCCCACTATTGAAAATATCGAGCTGGACGAAGTTAAAGATGATTTTAAAAACACTTTAAAACATACTGAAAATCCTGCGGAGGAAATTACGGAAGCACCTGATTTTATTAAAGCGCAACACGCTGAACATCCTAATCGTTTCGGTCATACGCCTGAAGAGGAAGATGCTGTTAAAGCCATTCCCAATTCAAATGAGCCTGTTTCCAATTCTAATGAAAAAGAGGATACAAATGCAACAGAGAACATCACTGAAGCACCTGAATTCATTAAGGAGCAACATGCTGAACACCCTAATCGTTTCGGCCATACGCCGGAAGAGGAAACTGCTGTAAATGCTAACACAAATTCAAACAACGGCATCTCAGCATCCAGAGATGCAGAAACAGATATTATTTCGAATAAAAATACTGAGCAGGAAGAACCAATAATTGAAGCACCAGAGGTAGTTAAAGCGCAACATGCTGAACATCCAAATCGTTTTGGTCATACGCCAGAATCTGAACTGGAGCACAAAGCTGCTGTTCAACATGAAACTGAAGATACTATAGCCCAACAGGAAACTAATTTCTCTGAAAATAATTCAACATCGGATAGGATTGAATCTCAAGAGCCAAATCATGTAAAACCTGTAGATTATTCAAGCCGTTTCTCTTTAAGGTCTGATATAGAAGCACCAAAGACATATATTAATTTAGAAGAAAATACAGCAGCGGTAGAACCTGTTATTGATGCCCCTCAATTTATCAAGGAACAGCATGCTGAACACCCGAATCGCTTTGGCCACGACCCTATTGTTCTTGAGGATGAAACGCCACAAGGTATGTCTACCTGGTTGAAAATAACGATTATCATTTTAGTTCTGGTAATTATTGCAGCCATCACTTACCTGGTTAAACCTGAAATATTCACAGGTCAGACGGAAAGTGTACCATCTGCTAAAACGGTTATTGATTCACCAAAAGCAACCATTGATACCACCAAAGCAAGACAGGATTCTGCAGCCAAAACGGATAGTATTTTAAGGGTAAATCAGGTTCAGCAAAAAACAGATTCACTTGGTAAGCTCAGCAAGAAACCAGTGGTTAAACCTGCTGTTGAAACACCAGCAGAGAATAAAATTGCAGCAAATACCGGCCCTTCTACCTTTAATGTAATTGCAGCCTCCTTTCAATCAGAAAAGAAAGCAATGGTTTTCATTAAGCAAATGGAAAAAATAGGTTTAAAAGCCGAGATTGCAAAATTACCAGGTCGTTTAAAAAAGGTAAGCATCGCCAGTTTTAAAACACAAAAAGAAGCTGAAGCTCAGAAAGAGATTTTACAGAAAAGACTAAAAGGAAAAGGATTTTTCGTACAACAAATATTTACCAACACACAACCATAATGATTACTTTATTAATTCAAGACACCACGCAAGCGATTCAAGACACAGCAAATGCGGTTAACCAGGCGTTAACACAACCAGCCCCGGAAGAACTTCATTTTATAGACCTTCTTTTTAAAGGCGGTTGGGTAATGATTCCACTGGCATTTCTGGCATTTTTAGCATTAGTAATTTTTGTAGAACGCTATTTAACCATTAAAAAGGCTACAAAAGACGAATCAAATTTAATGGGGCAAATCAGATCGTATATTCATTCAGGAAATTTAGATGGTGCAATGTCGCTATTAAAAAATAACAACTCGCCACTATCACGCATGTTGCAGAAAGGATTGAAACGTATTGGCCGCCCGATTAAAGACATTGAAGGGGCAATTGAAAATGTAGGTAAATTGGAGGTTTCCAAATTAGAAAAGAACATCAGCATTTTAGGGATTGTAGCTGGTATTGCACCCATGCTTGGTTTCGTTGGTACCATTGTGGGGGTAATTACAATCTTCCACCAGGTATCCATCAAAGGTGCTATTGAAATTGGTACTATTTCAGGAGGTTTATATACCAAAATGATCACCTCTGCATCCGGTTTAATTATCGGAATTATCGCTTATGTTTTGTACCACATTTTAAACATTATGGTAGAAAAAATCATCTTAAAAATGGAAACAGATGCAATTGATTTTATTGATTTATTAGAAGAACCAAGCAAATAATGAATTTACGCAAAAGAACAAAAGGAAGTGTAGAAGTACATACATCAGCACTGAACGACATTATGTTCTTTCTGATGTTGTTTTTCTTATTGGCCTCAGCTGTCGTAAATCCTCAGGTGGTTAAATTGCTCTTGCCGCAATCTTCCAGCGGACAACAATCAACAGCCAAAAAAGCAGTAACGGTGAGTATAGACGATAAGTTTAATTATTTCGTTGATAAGAAACCAGTAACTGCTGATGCTTTACAATCGGCAATTGAAGTTTACCAGAAAGCGGCACCTGATATGACCATCGTTTTATATGTAGCAAAGAATGTACCTGCAGAGAATATTATGGTGGCCTATGATGTGGCAAACAAATTGAAATTAAAACTCGTTTTAGCTGTAGAACCTAAAAAATAATGAAAACTACAGAAGAAAATAATTATCCTAAAGCCATTGCCATTTCCAGCGGGATTATGGCCGTGTTGCTTGCCATTAGCTTTCTGATTGTAATTAATTCTTTTGAGCCACCTGAAGATTTGGGTATGGGTGGTATGGTAGTGAACTATGGTACAGCTGAGACAGGTATGGGTGATGATTATACCAGTATTGAAGAACCTTCTGCAGACCCAAATGCCAACAATAAGGCACCTGATAAAGTTGTACCAGAAGAAAAGGTAACTGAAAATACCACTGTTGAAACTGGTGAGAAGGAAATTCAGACACAAAATACTGAAGAAGCAATTGCCGTTAATACAAAGCCAACAAAGACGAAGGCTCCTACCCCAACTACTGCCAAAGAAGAAAAACCAACACAGCCTGTGGTGAATCAAAATGCGCTTTACAAAGGCAAGAAAAGTACTGGCCAGGGCGGTGGAGATGGAACCGGAAATACGCCGGGTAACCAGGGTTCTGTTAATGGTGATCCATTAGCCAACAATTATGGTGCTGGCGGTTCAGGATTTGGAAATACACCACTTCCCTTAAGGCGTTTTGCAAACTTAGAAAAACCAACAGATGATGGTCAAAAAACTGGCAGAATCGTAATCAGGGTGTATTTTAACCAATCTGGAAAAATCATTAAGGCTACTCAAAGTCTTAAAGGATCTACCACAACTGATACTGAACTCGTTAACAAATGTATTAAGGCTGTTTTAAATTCCTCGATCATTAAAGCTGAAGAAGGTGGAGATAATCAAACTGGATTAGTTACCTTTAATTTCGGTGTAAATTAAAATAGTTGTTTCATTAGACTTTAATTTTATTATTAATACAATTCAAAAAGCATGGGAAATACCTGTGCTTTTTTCTTTTAAGAAAGTTTATTTCTCCACCATTATTGAGCTTGAAAAACTACGTCAGGTAAGATATTATATTAGTCAAATTTCAATTTCAAGTTGAAATACCTTGATGTATATTTGCCACATGAATTACCAGCAAACGCTTGATTTTTTATACCGTAAACTCCCGATGTTTACCCGGATTGGTGCAGCCGCTTTTAAAAAAGACCTCACCAATACCATCATCCTTTGTGAATCATTAAAAAATCCACAAAACCAGTTTAAAAGTATTCATGTTGCTGGCACAAATGGCAAAGGTTCCACTTCGCACATGTTGGCTGCTGTTTTACAAGCGCAAGGCTACAAAACCGGCTTATATACCTCGCCTCACCTTAAAGATTTCCGCGAAAGGATTCGCATCAATGGAAAAATGATCAGTAAAAGGGAAGTTGTTAAATTTGTCGAAGCACAGGAAAAACTGATTGAAGAGATTGAACCTTCATTTTTTGAAGTTACGGTAGCATTGGCTTTTGATTATTTTGCCAGGCATCAGGTTGATATTGCAGTGATAGAAGTTGGACTGGGCGGACGTTTAGATTCTACCAATATCATCCAACCAGAGATTTCGGTGATCACTAATATCAGCCTGGATCATATGAATATGCTCGGCGATAGCCTTGAAGAAATTGCTGGGGAAAAGGCTGGTATCATCAAAAAAAACATACCTGTTGTAATTGGAGAAACCCAGGAGAAATCAGCCCCGGTTTTTATACAGAAAGCCAAAGAAATGAATGCGCCGATTGCATTCGCCGATGCGGAGTTAAATGTTCAAAATGCCAAGATCAAAAATACCAGACTTTCGTTATCTGTTTATCAAAATCAGGAGATGATATACCCTAACCTGATCTGTGATTTAACAGGCGTGTACCAGTATAAAAATATCCTGACTGTAATTAAGGCTTTAAATACGCTGAAAGAAAAAACAAATTTTAAAATTTCGGATAACAGCATTTATAACGGACTTAAACAAGTAAAGAAATTAACAGGCTTAAAAGGCCGATGGCAAACTTTGCAAACCAATCCTTTAGTGATTTGTGATACTGGCCACAATGAAGCTGGCATTGCTGAAGTCATAAAAAATATTAACCAAACACCTCACAATAAATTACATATCGTTTTTGGTATGGTAAAAGACAAAGATATTTCCAAAGTTTTATCGCTATTGCCTCAAAACGCTACATATTATTTTTGCAAGCCAGATTTAGAAAGAGGATTAGCTGACAAGGAATTGGCGTTACAGGCATCGGCTTTTAATCTTCTTGGTGATAGCTATGCATCAGTATTAGCTGCAAAGGAAGCCGCGATAAAAAATGCAGCAATTGATGATCTTGTTTATATTGGCGGAAGTACATTTGTGGTAGCTGAAGCGATATGAAAACTTTACAAAAACTTCAAAAGTTCTTCATCTTAAAATTATTAATTTAGGCCCTTACTAAAAATAGAATGAAGAAAATTTCTTATTTACTCTTTTCACTCGCTCTCCTGTCTGCTTCAATCGCATCAGCACAAACCAAGAAAACGGTCTCAACTCAAGCTAAAACCTTTCCAGCCGAAGTCGCTCGACCAAAGTTAGTTGTGGGCCTTGTTGTTGATCAGATGAGATGGGATTATTTATATCGATATTACAACCGATACACCAACGGAGGTTTTAAAAGGTTAATTAACGAAGGGTTCTCTGTTGAAAATACGTATATACCCTATACACCTACTTATACTGCCTGCGGACATACCTGCATTTATACAGGTTCAGTTCCAGCCGTTCACGGCATTATCGGAAACGATTGGTTTGATCCGGAAACGAAAAAAAACATGTACTGTACAGAAGATACAAGCGTAGTAACTGTAGGAAGTACACCATCATCAGAAGGAAATATGTCTCCTAAAAATATGTTAACCTCAACCATTACAGATGAGTTAAGGTTAGCAACCAATTTCCGCGGTAAAGTCATTGGAATTTCCTTAAAAGATAGAGGATCCATTCTTCCTGCAGGCCATGCTGCAAATGCAGCATACTGGTATCAGGGAAGTACCGGAAACTGGATCACCAGCAGCTATTATATGAAGGAAGTACCCACCTGGATTGCAGATTATAATAAACTCAAACTAGCTAACAAATTCTATGCAAAGAATTGGGAAACATTATACCCAATTAACACCTATGTAAATAGCACTGCAGATCAACAGGTTTATGAAGGAAAGCAAAGTACTTTTCCACACAGCCTTGCTCAGTTTACAGGTAAAAACTATGATGCGATTAGAAGCACACCTTATGGTAATACCATCACGCTAGATCTTGCTAAATTAGCCATACTTTCTGAAGATTTAGGTCAGGATAACATCACCGATTTCTTAGCAGTAAGTTGTTCTTCTACCGATTATGTTGGTCATGCTTACGGCCCGAATTCAATAGAAGCAGAAGATACTTATTTGCGTTTAGATAAGGATATTGAAGAGTTTTTCAATTATCTAGATAAGAAAGTAGGCAAAGGAAATTACACCGTATTTTTAACAGCCGATCATGGTGCAGCTCATGTACCTGGCTTTATGCAGGCCAATAAATTGCCTTCAGGCGTAGTAAGTGATAAAGATATATCAACCAAACTAAATACTTATCTGAATGATAAATTTAAGGTTAATAACGTTGTATTAAGATCGATGAATAACCAGATTATTTTTGATCATGATAAGACAGATCAACTTAACGTAGGTTTCGATGTTATTAAATCAGCATCTATTGAATTTCTGAAGAAAATGGATGGCTTTGCCAATGTGGTAGATATTTCAAAAATTTCTCAGGCAACTTTACCCGAGATTCAGAAAAAAATGATCACCAATGGTTACAATGCCAGAAGAAGCGGAGATCTTTACTACATTTTAAATCCAAACTGGTTTAATGGTACCAGCACAGGAACCACTCATGGAAATTGGAATCCATACGATTCACATATCCCTTTAGTTTTTATGGGCTGGGGAATCAAACCTGGTGCATCAAACAAAACACATTACATGACCGATATCGCACCAACACTGGCTGCATTGCTCCATATCCAAATGCCTAATGGTAATGTTGGAGAACCCATTACAGAAATCACTAATGAATAATCTAGAAAACTATGCCCGCCAGCATAGTTTTTTTTATTTTAACTGAAGTCGTCACCCTGAATTTATTTCAGGGTCTATTCATTTGATTTGGCCCCAACTATTATTGGGTAATAAATCATAGATGCCCTGTTTTTTGCACAGCAAACTTTTGAGATAATCACAGATGACCAAGATAGTGATAAAAATGGCAGAATATAGGAATTGTAACTGAACCAAAAGCCATATCAGTATAAGGTCTACACCGCTTAAGCTGCTTATTTTAGTACATTTGCATACCAAATATTTTGGAAACAAGGATGAGTGGTTTGAGCACAGGTATCCTTTAAATCCTATCATATGCAAGTCGTAGAAATATACAAGCCTAAAAATAAAATCCGTTTTGTAACTGCCGCATCACTTTTTGATGGCCACGATGCGACTATTAATATCATGCGCCGTATTTTACAATCATCAGGTGCAGAAGTTATCCATCTTGGCCACAACCGATCAGTCGATGAGGTGGTAAACTGTGCCATACAAGAAGATGTTCAGGGAATTGCCATGACTTCTTATCAAGGGGGACATATAGAATATTTTAAATACATGTATGACCTTTTGCAAGAAAGAGGTTCGGGCCATATCAAAATATTTGCAGGAGGAGGCGGAGTAATCTTGCCTTCAGAAATTGAAGAACTTCAGGCCTATGGAATTTCCAAAATCTACTCTCCTGATGATGGTCGCAAAATGGGTTTACAGGGAATGATCAATGATATGCTCATTCAAACAGATTTCATCACAAATGATGGAATTACGAACGAATTGCAAACCATTCCTACAAAAGATATTAAAGCCATTGCCGGAGCAATTACCGTTGCAGAAAATGATCCTGAAGGTGCTCAATCATTCGTAAATGAATTAAAAAAATTATCTAAAAATAACCTTGCCCCTATTCTTGGTATCACCGGAACAGGTGGAGCAGGAAAATCGTCATTGGTAGATGAGTTGGTTCGCCGCTTTCTGGTTGAAGTGCCAGATAAAACACTAGCCATCATTTCTATTGATCCATCCAAGAGAAAAACCGGAGGCGCACTACTTGGAGATCGCATTCGAATGAATGCCATTAATAATCCGAGGGTTTACATGCGATCACTGGCTACACGACAAGCCAATTTAGCTTTATCTAAAAATGTACAGGAAAGTATCGACATTTGTAAAGCAGCAGGATATGATTTAATTATTGTAGAAACTTCAGGCATTGGCCAGTCGGATACTGAAATTACTGAACATTGTGATGTTTCACTTTATGTGATGACACCAGAATTTGGTGCAGCTACACAGTTGGAAAAAATAGATATGCTTGATTTTGCAGATCTGGTTGCCCTTAATAAATTTGACAAACGTGGCGCTTTAGATGCGCTTCGTGATGTGCGTAAACAGTACAGGCGAAATCATAACCTATTTGATGCGAAAGATGAAGAAATTCCAGTGTACGGAACCATGGCTTCGCAATTTAATGATCCGGGCATGAACAACCTCTTTGTTGCCTTGATGAAACAAATTGAGACTAAAACAGGAACTGATTTTAAAGCCAAAATGGAACTGACCTCAGATCAGTCAGAAAAAATCTACATTATTCCACCAGATCGAATCCGATATCTGGCAGAAATTGCAGAAGGAAGTCAGGCTTATAACGAGTGGGTAGATAAGCAATCAGAAATAGCCAGAAAAATGTACCAGCTCAATGGTGTAATCGATCTGTTAAATAAACACCAAATAACAGATGAGAAAGGCAAAGTCTCCCCTACCGGTGATGATTTAGTTGGGACTTTATCTTTTTTTGAAGAACAATTAGATGGCGAATGCAAACGTTTACTTCGTCAATGGCCAGAAACAATAAAGGCCTATAAAGAAGAATTTTTTATTTATAAAGTACGAGATAAAGAAATCAGACAACCTTTATATTACGAATCATTATCGAAGCTAAATATCCCAAAAGTTTCCTTACCCCGATATGAAGACTGGGGAGATATTTTAAGATGGCTACTTACAGAAAATCTTCCTGGCGAATTTCCTTATGCAGCAGGTGTTTTTCCTTTAAAACGTGATGGTGAAGACCCAACCAGAATGTTTGCAGGCGAAGGTGGGCCAGAGCGGACAAATAAACGTTTTCATTACGTTTCCTTAGGGCAACCAGCACATCGCCTTTCTACCGCTTTTGATTCAGTAACACTTTATGGAGAAGATCCGCACATCCGTCCTGATATTTACGGTAAAATTGGAAATTCCGGAGTAAGTATTGCCACACTTGATGATGCAAAAAAGTTATATTCCGGTTTTGACCTTTGTGCCCCATCCACTTCAGTATCTATGACCATCAATGGCCCTGCCCCAATGCTATTGGGTTTTTTCATGAATGCGGCTATTGATCAGCAATGTGAAAAATACATCATAGAAAATAATTTACAAGAAGAGATAGAACAGAAAATAGAGAAAATTTATCGTTCAAAAAATATTCCTCGCCCTGTCTATAATGGTACGCTTCCTGAAGGTAATGATGGATTAGGATTAATGCTTCTGGGTGTAACAGGTGATGAGGTTTTACCTTCAGAAATTTATCTGGCAATCAGGGCAAAAGCCATAAGTGCGGTTCGTGGAACAGTACAAGCAGATATTTTAAAAGAGGATCAGGCGCAAAACACCTGTATCTTCTCAACTGAATTTGCACTCAGAATGATGGGAGATATTCAAAAATATTTTATTGATGAAAAAGTACGAAACTTTTATTCCGTCTCCATATCTGGTTACCATATTGCCGAAGCAGGTGCAAATCCAATCTCGCAACTTGCTTTCACCTTAAGCAACGGATTTACATTTGTAGAATATTATTTGAGTAGGGGGATGAATATCGATGATTTTGCACCAAATCTTTCTTTCTTTTTTTCAAACGGAATAGATCCCGAATATGCTGTGATTGGCAGGGTGGCAAGAAGAATCTGGGCAAAAGCAATCAAAAACAAATATAAAGGAAATGATCGGTCACAAAAGTTAAAATATCATATTCAAACATCAGGTCGTTCCCTCCATGCTCAGGAAATAGATTTTAATGATATCCGAACAACCCTACAAGCACTTTATGCCATTTACGATAATTGTAATTCACTACATACAAATGCATACGATGAAGCCATCACTACGCCTACAGAAGAATCTGTACGTAGAGCAATGGCCATTCAACTAATTATCAACAGAGAATTAGGCTTGGCAAAAAATGAAAATCCATTGCAGGGAGCATTCATCATTGAAGAATTAACTGATCTGGTGGAAGATGCCGTATTACAGGAATTCAAAAGAATCAATGATCGGGGAGGTGTTTTAGGTGCTATGGAAACAATGTATCAGCGTGGAAAAATACAAGAAGAAAGTTTATATTATGAAACACTTAAACATACTGGCGAGTATCCGATTGTAGGTGTAAATACTTTCTTAAATAAAAATGGCTCGCCAACTATAGTTCCAGGAGAAGTTATTAGAGCTACTGATGAAGAAAAGCAATTTCAAATTAATGCACTGAAGAAGTTTCAAGATAGGAATGTAGATAAATCAAATGATTTACTTAACCAACTCAAAAAATCTGCAATAGATGGTAAGAACATATTCGAACAACTTATGGAAGTTTGCAAAGTCTGTTCACTTGGTCAGATTAGTAATGCGCTTTACGAAGTTGGCGGTCAATACCGAAGAAACATGTAACCAAAAAAGTCCCGTTTGATATTCAAACGGGACTTTTCTACTTTTTATATATGGATTAACCAGCAATCCAGGTAAATTTATAATCAATTGTTGGCGTTTTCATACGATCAGCCACACGTAATAAGCGAGAAGGCAAAGCCATAATATAATCACGAGCCTTTTCACCAGCATCGTTTAAATCCTGCATACCTTCAATTTTCCAATCTTCAATTAACTGTTGCATAATCTCCACATAATCAACAGCAGTATAAACGCCTAAACGTTGTGCAGCATCAGTAAAATGGCCAAATGTCTGTCCGATTTTTAAGCCCACTTCACGTAAAAAATGCGCTGGCATTACAATTTTCTTACGCATCATATCTTCAAAAGCAAGCATTGCCTCATTAGGATCTACTTCAAAAATACGATTCATAAAGTCTTTATAAGCTTTAGCATGTCTAGCTTCATCAGAAGCAATAACACCACATATTTTAGATAAGAGGGTATCACCATCTTTCTTAGCCAAAGAAGCTACTCTTCTATGAGAAATATTAGTCGCTAATTCCTGAAATGAGGTATAAATAAAATTGCGATAAGGATCGTGGCCGGTACCAATGTCAAAACCATCGGCAATTAAATATTGTGTAGAAATTTCCATCTGACGCATATCTACACGACCTGACAAATATAAATACTTATTTAAAAGGTCACCATGACGGTTTTCTTCAGCAGTCCAATGCCTGTTCCATTTCATCCATCCACCATCTTCTTTCATACTTGGCCCTTGAACCATAGCCAGCCATGATTCGTAAGTAGGTAATGCCTCTTCGGTAATGGTATCACCAATTAATACAGCGACAAGATCATAAGATAAATCTTTTGCATTCTCTCTTAAAATTCTTATATCCTGATAAAATGTATCACTCGTAGAATCAGGTAGAAAATCAGATGGTTGCCAATTGGTATCAATAGGCTTAAGGTATGTATCCATCATTTCGAGCATATACTTCTCGATATGCACCATTACTTCCCTTCTCTTTTCTGCAAAAAAACTCATTACTCGTTTATATAAATTGTTGTTAAAAACAAAGATAACCAAATATTATGGCAAACCTTATTATATTAACATATTTGCAATGAATCAGTTTTAAATATGATCTTTATTACGAATCTAATTGTGAAAGATAATTGACAGGAAATAATTATTAAAAACATATTTAGGAATAAGAAGGTAAATAATAAAAGAATTACTGTATAATTAAATTTTCAGAAAAACTTAGCTACATCATTTGGCTGCCTCAGTCCTGCTATACACTGCAATCTTTTGATTGAATGAATCAAGGAATGAAAATTACGGCTAATCAAAAGGATTTCCGTTCCCATCAGGTTTATTGGAGATTGACTTGTACACTTATTTAAAGTCTGTTCCCCAGTGTCGGCTCTCATGCTGAGGTACGAAGCATCTATAGATGATAGAAACCTGCCCTTTAATAACCGAATAAACTGATATCTAGTATATCCGCCTGTTAACCACCCCGCCCATTGGAGGGGAATGACACGACGCAAAAGAGCTGTACACGATGCAGACGCTTTGGCCTTTCCGCTTTAGCCTTTCAGCTTTTTTTTTTATTATAAACGAAGAAACCCCTGCAGTTGTTACTGCAAGGGTCCTTGTTAAACGCCTCTTGGGCTTTTAAGATTTGGCACCGACCTACTCTCCCACGTGTTACCGCAGTACCATCGGCT
>Ga0247813_10000190_pt1 | contig 71523 bp, 46 predicted proteins | sample UWRJL169409C1_FD_180719 | JGI IMG/M metagenome (GOLD analysis project Ga0247813, IMG submission 180719) | Plant litter microbial communities from Arlington Agricultural Research Station in Wisconsin, United States - UWRJ-L169-409C-1 | ecosystem: Environmental > Terrestrial > Plant litter >... | reverse complement strand
CAAACAACGACCGAAGCAGGAGTATTCAGTTGGCTGCGACGGACAATGATCAATACCTGCATCAATTTTTTGAAACAACGGAAGTCCATATTTACCATATCAGAGATGGAGGCGATGAATGTGGGTTTTGAAGCAGACTTTTTGAGCAAGTTGAGTGCTGATGAAATAAGGGCTCATATTGCCAGGATGCCGCCGGGATATAAAGTTGTATTCAACTTGTCGGTGATGGATGGATACTCCAATAATGAGATAGCGGAACTGCTACGTATAAAACCGAAGACGGTAAGCTCGCAGTTGATAAAATCGACCAATCATTTACAAAAAATTTTAATTCCCATTGGGATTGATTATGGAAATAAGAAAAAACAATGAGTCACCGGACTGGCGTGAACGTTATGAAGAATCGCTACTGGCTGATTGTACAGCGGGGCCAACCTGGGAGCAGGTATTGGTTAAACTGGAAAAGGCTGAAAAAGCAAAGAAGAAACCGGCGGGGATCATATTACTGATAACAACCGCTGTTGCTGCCTGTGTATGTGGAGTATTGTTTTTGGTTCCTGCTTTGAAAAATAATCACGGAACAGAATTACAGGAACCCATTGAGCATGTTGTTGTAACTAAAACACCTGGCAGCAATATTAACAATGCTGATACGGCTTCGATTGCTACCACAACTAAAAGCGGTAAGGAACGAAATGCCGTGGTATCGCTGCCCACCAAACGTGACAGCGCCTTGAAGAAAATACTTCGCCAGGATATTGATGTGGCTGTGCAGGAGCCGCTTAGTAATGATACACTGAAACCGGAAAATAATAGCATCGCTGACGCTCCTGTGCCGATGAATGCAAAACCATCTGTAATCCCGTTGAAAATATTCAACAAACATCTGACGAAGGTATTTAGACAAGATCAGGCAATTAATGATTCTTTTGCCAAACCGTATCTGAGAAAATACAAAGTAAAATCTCTCACGGCCCCGGAAGAAGGGCGTGTATTTACCAACGACCACATTATTCATTCACCTCTTTAATTTATCTGCATGAAGCAAAGAATTTTGCTACTGATGCTATCATTTAGCATCGCAGGCACCATATTGTGCCAGACAAAGAAGCCAGCGGGCTATATGCCGGGATTTAGTGATAATCTGGCTCACAGCATTTTCATCGAACTGGAAGATGGCAACACGATGCGGATAGACCAGTATGGAAAAAACAGGAAACCCTACCCGATCAACATTGATTCGCTGGTGGATATCATAGTGGACAGAATGAGTGAGATAAAAGATAGCCTGGCTTCAGCAGAATATGTACGGCAAGTGACAATTGACTTGTATGGAACTGTTGCCGACCGTGTGATGTTTTTTAATCTGTCGCCGGAAAACCGCTACCTGCTGCGTACCAAAACACAGAGGGCTTATGTGAAACCAGAACAGGATACGATAAGATTGAATGCTTACTCGAGCATGCCGGGCGATAAGGATCCGGAACAGTTTTACCAGCTGTCGTTTTACCTGAATGATATAGGCGAAATATCAAACTATGGTGGAAGGAATTTCAATACGCTGTTTAACACCATAAAACCTGACAGCAGACTTTCGTGGAAGGTGAATGCCAACGGGTTTCAGTACATGAAGGATAACCCGAGTGTACAGATACTGCGAGGACATAACCCTTACCAAAAACTCGTGGGGCTTACATATGATATTGGAATAGGTGTTCAGAATTATGCCAACTCCATCATTCCTTCTTTTCACCTGGGACTGGGCTGGGCCATCTACAAGAATTTTAAGGTGAATGAATTGAGACTGGGTAGCGAATCTCTTTTTGCGATCTCGAAAAATGATAAAGGTGAACGAAAGGTCTACCGGAATGAAATGGTGTACCTGGCTTACCGCTATTACAGGATAAAAGCACAACCTCAGAAATTGTTGGGATTTACGCCTTATGTATCGGTAGGGCTTCTTACAAGGCGCAAGAGTGAAGTATTTGATAGACATACGATGCGTTTTGGTGTGGGAGAGTTTTATGTGGGGAAAGGAATGTTGAGGGTGGAACCGATGTTGTTTTTCAGAGATGGCTTTAAGGGAGTGATGCCAAGTTTGAAGTTGGTGCAGAGCTTTTGACGACCTCCGAAAGACGACTGACCACAGACGACCGACCACAGACCACAGACGACAGACGACCGGAAAGGAACATGACTGACAACGGACAAGCTACAACGGAAGGCCGGAGAACGAGCTGATAATGGCTAGTGGACAAAGATTGATGTGTGAGTTGTGGTGTGGTAATGTGAGAGTGATGAATAAAATGGGCCGAGTGGATAGTTGGTGGCGAAGAGACGCAACCAGGATAGTTTGATTCAATCCCGATGGTAAGGCAAAGTGCGGCAGGCATAAGGGTTGAGAAATAATTTGATTTTTCCAGGCATACGGTTATTACCGTTAGTTTTCGTAGGGTAAACGGGAGTTTATTTTGATTTACTCCCCTCTTTAATCGCTGATGTTGAAGACTGCGTCTTCAACGGGAGATTAACACATGATTACACAGATTACCACTTAAGAATTGATGGACTGTTTGATTAAGGGAGGTTATTCTGATGATGTTTACGACTGAGATCACGACTTGATTATTGATGTGTTGTTTGATAAGGGAGGATTGTTCTGATGATGTTGAAGACTGCGTCTTCAACGGAGGATTAACACAAGATTGCACAGATTACTACTTAATAATTGATGGGCTGTTTGATTAAGGGAGGTTATTCTGATGATTGTTTACTACTGAGATCATGACTTTATTATTGATGAGTTGTCTGATGAGGCAGGATTGTTCTGGCGATGTTGAAGACTGCGTCTTCAACGGGGGATTAACACATGATTGCACAAATTACGACTCAAATGTTGAAATCACTGATGTTGAAGATGCGTCTTCAACGGAGGATTAACAAAATATTACACAGATTACGACTTAATGGCTGAGAGCCTTTTTGATAAAGGGAAGGTTAATCTGTAGATGTGGACTTCACTAATTGCTTACCTCTAAAATTACATAGGTGAAATACGAACTACGGGAGGTGGATACTTTGGTATCTACTTACCTGCGGCCCTTTAGTTTTTTGGAAGAAATGAACCCGGAGCGGAGAAAAGAGTTTACAGAAACTGTTCGGGGTGAAGGGAAGAGGATCTGCCAGGCGTTATCGGATGTATTGTGCGATACGGATAACGATCAACAACGAGTTTATATACGCCGCCACCAAAGCGATATCGTTGTACTGTTGGACAAGGTATACATGTACAGGCGGAGAGAACGAATGAAGGATGTATGCCAATATTTGCTGACTAGCCATGTAGATTATTACAAGCTGATGTTGGACACACTCGTCACGGTTTATGTGTTTCTCCACCGAAAGGCATATAGTTTTTTTGATACAGAGATGCCGCTACCCCATTTTATCAAAGCGAGTAACCATGACGCCGTAGTGAATATGCGCAATAAGGTAGATAGTAAACTCTGCAGGATGGGAATTGATGAAAGGCTACGGCGGATTGCTCTTGAACCGATGGTACGGTTTGAAAGGAATGAGAGAGTCAGCTTGCATGATCTGTGGTATCTCAGAAAATATCGTGAGGGATTGAAACGATACCTGGACAGATACGATGTTGCAGGCATGCCCCTCTGCAATTTGTTGATAGAACTGGATATGAATGAGCCTGCTCTGAAAGAATATTACCAGGAGAAGTTCTCTTGTATGTTGTCGGCTTTGCAATCGCCGCGGCGAAAGTTGCATTACTGTTACTATCATTTGAAACTGCTCGGACAAATCAAGACTGGAAGCGAAATGAGGTTTAATAAAAAGTTGCCTTCTGTGAAGAAAGAACTAAAAAAATGGATAAAGAAAGAAGTGGATTTTTTAGAAAGAACAGGTGCTACTTCAATACCTTGTGCTGTTGAAAAAACTGCTGAATTATCTTCCGGAATAGCCGCTGCAAAGACAAAGCCTGAGGCGCCTCCGGTACAACAAAAAGTGAAACTGAATGTGGCGGCAGCAACGCTGGCTCAATGGACGCGGTTGCTGGTAGCCAAAAATATAATACAAACCGATAATGTGGAAGAGTTGCTATCGACGGTGGCCAAAGCTTTTATAACGCTGAGAACAGATAACATTTCGGCCGGCAAGTTTAGCAACAGCTATTATTCGCCGGAACCGTGGACGATAAATATTGTGAAGGACCACGTGATCGGGATGTTGAATATGTTGAATAAGAAGAGCGTTTAGAGATTAGGGTTTAGGGTTTAGGGTTTAGGGTTTAGGGTTTAGGGTTTAGGGTTTAGGGTTTAGGGTTTAGGGTTTAGGGTTTAGGGTTTAGAAGAGGCCTGAGAAATTAGTGACAAAATCTGAAAGGCAAGATTTATTTAACCTTAAAATAAAAGATTATGAACAAAGCAAAATTTGAAGTTTTTAAGAGTGCTGCCAACAGGCAATTTTATTTCAGGCTGAAAGCGGAGAATGGAGAGATTGTACTGAGTAGCGAAGGATATACCAGGAAGTCTTCTTGCCTGGATACGATTGTGGTGGTGAAGCAGTGTGCTTCGCAAAGTGACCGCTATGAGAAGCAGGATAAACCTGCGAACCATACTTTTAATATGGTGGCCAGGAATGGCGAGATCATTGCAAGGAGCGAAAGTTATACGACCGCCATAGCAAGGAATAAGGGGATTGAGGTGGTGATGAAGATAGCGGGGAGTGCGGAGGTTGTGAGTGTGTGAGGTAATACCAAAGTATACCTGTGAAATCTACACATCGATGTTGAATAAGTTAATTACTTAAAATAATAGCCCCGGCAAATATGCCGGGGCTAAACTGCTACATAGCCAGGGGCAAATGCAGATAAAAGCTTAGGGCTGGCTGCCCCCACGTACTACAATACCGCTCACATGCTACTGTGAAGCGAATGACTGGCTGCCCTTGATGGATAACTGGCTTGCCAATACTGTGTGGAAGATGAAAGATGCAGCTACGGCCGAAAACCGCAATACCTGGAACTGAAAATGTACTTTGCATATAATTAAATTTAGAAGCGAAAGAGAGTGGCGCCCGTCCAAGCCAAAAGGAAACGGAATAAATGGCCGACCGGACAGATTGATTCAAGCTACTTGGGTGGCAATAGAAATAGACCGCCTAATCTCACTACACTCTTTTATGCCGTAGTCTTTTGGCTGCCTGATAGAATGGCTTTTTTGATTGAAAAGTGAGTATCGCCTGATGCGCCACTACCTTAGCTGAGAAATTTAATTATATGCGGAGGGCAGGCTGATCGGTAGCTGTGAAAGAATCTGCCTACAAAGGTGAATATGTCAAACACGTTTTCGATGCACAAGCTTTAAGCAATGTTTAAGATCGCTGCAATAAAAGCGAGTGATCAACCGACCATGGTAAATTATAACCGCATACTTAGTCAGTAAAATGCCTTTTAAATTTAAGATAGCCTATGTATATTAGTATTCAAATCTGTACCGATGCCTACATTAGAAAACATAGCAAGAGTTATTGAAAAAATAAAAACAACTCCAAGGCATTTATCTGAAAATGCTAAAAATAGTTATCGTATTGCCCTCGAAAAGTACTCTGCAGTTCAAACTCTGATCATGAGAACCCTTGACATCGTACAAGCTGCTAAAGTCCCTGAGTTACTTAATGAAGGTTTTAATTCTCTTGTTGAGAAGTACTTGGAAATGCAACGACAGATGCTTTGGCTACATGAACTGTTAGACACTGACCGAGTAAATTCTACTTTTAATCAGATTGATATATGGCACAGAGATTTTTTTGAAATTTCCAGCAGCAACCGAAATCTCATGATCATAAATGCGATCGCAAATTTTGACACACAAATAGCAGAGAAGCACTATGAAGAATTATTTAAAATTGAGCTGGAACATAAAAAACTGAATGATGACTTAATCACAAAGCAAGAAATGGTTGATGAAATTTTAAAGAAGCTCGAAAACCCATCTGCTGAGCGTGTTTTGTCGGATTATTCGCAGATATATGAAACAGATTCTAAGATTAATGATAGTATCGCAAGTAAATGGCTTAAGGCCGGCATTACACTTATTATCGTTTTCGTTGTAGGAATTCTTTCCTCAATTTTTTGTGACTGGTTTCCTACCATCATGAAATTGGAGAATATTAACGATGGAAAAATAAGTTCTCATGAAATTATCAACGTACCGGTACTTTTGACAAAGACGTTTTTAATTTCGCTGATTCTTTATGCAATAGTTTTTTGTTTTAAACAATATTCCATTTTTAAAAACCTATATGTGGTAAATCAACAAAAAATGAATGCATTCAATTCCTACAGAATGTTTGAGGCCGCAATTGGTGAAGGTGATACGGAAGCAAAAAAAGCATTGTTGATGAGCCTGGCAAAGACAATTCACGAAAGTGTAAACACTGGATTTTTGTCTTCAAAAGACTCGCAAATGCCCAATATAAATAAAATTGATATTGGAAAACTTGCAGGGTAAAACACAATAGACATTACCTAGAGATATCCAATCCAATTGATTTTTGCAATTCCAAATTTTTACTCTTACCTTGAAATTTAGGCCATTAAACATGAATTGTTCAATTTCATGAGATGATTGGATTGTGCCTTTAACGTTTAATTTGAACCGTTAGTAAAACTTCACCCCAGACTGTAAAAGAAAAAATTTATTTTTAAGATGACCAGATATCTATTTTTTTCTATATATTCGTAACTACGTACATAATTATGAAATCAGAATTCCTTTTACTCTTTCCTGAGATTAATGACATGCCTGCTGCTGAACAAGATGCACTACACGAATACTATTTGTCCGTTAAACTTTTGTCTGAAAAATCCTGGAATCTAGAGTTCAATAATCGCGATATGCTTCACGGAGCTATAGTAATGTCTCAAATATTTATCACAGCCAAGTCTAACATCAACATTTTCGCGGGTGATTTTAACGGGGATATTTGTGGAAAAACAATGTATCAACATAGCCTCAAGAAAGCCGTTCAGGACAATGATGTAAAGGTAAAAATTGTATTTGAGGAAATGCCAAGAGAAGAGTCACCAGGGCTTAAACTAATCAAAAGCCTATTGGCAACAAACCCCGAGAATATTCAGATTAAAATTCTTAATGACGACTTTAAAAAGCCTGGCAATAACGAAGCTTTAAATCATTTTACGATTGCTGATGATTTGATCTTCAGATATGAAATAGATAAAAAAAATTATAAAGCCTTCTGCAATTTTGATGACAAAAAACTCGCGGAAAAATTGAAAGCTAATTTTGAAATTCTTGAGTACAACTCTCAGTTTGTCAAAATATAACCCTACCCTATAAACGATTGCATGGATGGAATAGTTCTACAGAATTTTTCTTCAATTCTGGAAATATTGACTGTTTACTACATTGGTAGTGCCACCTCAGAGAATTTCAAAAACTTTTTTGGGATTAATGAGACATTTGGTATTGCCCTAAAGAAAAATGAGTTATTTCCTGTATTAAAAGAATTGCGTTATGATGATGTGAAAATTGATGGCGAATCTATTACCCAAGCTGAACTTCAGCGAAAAGCCAAGGAGGCAAAAAAGATAGGTGCTATTTTATCCATTTATGTACAGATAGATAAACTTGTAAAAAAGAAATATAATTACCTAGACAGCCCGAACCTATTTAAATGTCTTCGCCCCTTCTACATCTATTTTGGAACCCTTGCTTTCGGTTTTTTATTGCTGAGCGGCCTTATTGAAAAATGGCATAGAAGCTATTCCTTAATTTTTTTAAATAGCGTGAGTATAGTTATGGTTTTAATTCTAATCAGAAAAATGTGGAAAATCGGTGATCACCATAAACATTGGGGAACTATTAAGTCGTTTATTTTTTCTGTAGCTATTATCATTTTAATAATCAGCATTCCTGAAAATCTTGCGAACAAATACTTTACCTGGCCGATGCCATCGCATTTTTGCAACAATAAGCTATTTAGTATTACCTACATGGATTTTCACAATGTATTTGGTATAGCATTGCTCTTTATCCCGATAATATTTCATATGTCTTGCCTAGTGATTGTAATGGCAAGAATTTATCTTCTGAAAACACGTCTTATTGGAAATGGCATTCTCTTAAATGAAATTGAGACTAGCCAGAAAATGATTGAAGAAAACAGCAAAGGGTTTTTCTCCGACATTCCCGATCTAGAAACTCCACAGAATCAATAGTATGAGATCATTAGCCTAGAACTAATTTTAAAGCTGTTCCAATCTCTAACTTAACTACTTCGGGCAGTTCGCATTCGGGATCATACGTTATTGAATAGCTTGACCCTGTATTTATAATATGGATAAATTTCATTTGGCTAGGTGAAAAGAAAAGTGAATGCCTTGCCTGAATTGATTTTACCTCCCGCCAAAAAAGTTCGTGTTCTGTCTGTGTCATGACTGAAGATAGTAAGTAATACTAAATTTCCGGCTGGTGTTTTCCCCGAAAAAAATGAGAAAAACACCAAAGCAATGAGTGAAAAAAAACCTTGGGTTGAGAGTGTCCCGTAAAGAATGCCCTAAGAAAAATACTGTACATTTGAATCAATACGGAAGACCATGAATGTAAAACTAACAGAGGCGCAGAAAAAGAAAGCTATCAACAGTTCGGATGGTGTTGCACCTATCATGCAGCAGATATTGAAGCGAGAGAACAAACTTGGGAGAAGCCAGGAGCACTTTTGGGTGGTGGGGTTGAATAATGCTAATAAGATTTTATTCATAGAATTGATTGCACTGGGTAGACAGAATCGTGTAACTGCTAACCCACCTGATGTATTTAGAATGGCCATTTATAAACTCGCCCTGAAGATGATACTGGTGCATAACCATCCGAGCGGTGAATTGGTGCCATCGCAGGCCGATGTGGCGATTACTGACCGACTATTGAAGTCCGGGGAACTGCTGAACGTTGATGTGATTGACCACCTGATCATCACCGAAACAAAGTATATGAGCTTTACAGACACTGGCATAATGGGACGATTGAAAAAAAACGATACCTGGAGGGTTGTTGGGAAGGATGAAACGGAATTGAAGGAGATGAAAGCGGAGATTGAGATTGAGAAGGCTACGAAACAGAATACTATTCAAATAGCCAAAGCCATGAAATTGAAAGGTATTAATGAGAAGATAATAAAGGAAACGACGTGGTTGAGTCTGGGGGAGATAAGGAAATTGTAAGGAGACTTAAAGAGATAAAAACGAATTAATCCACTACCCCGCAACTGGGGTATTTTTATTTTACGGTTTTTATATTTGTGATTGTAAAAGGTAATTTGTAGTATTGGGATGGCGTAACCTTATGTTCTTCTCCTACCAGTGTCAATTATTGCGACACTAATCTCATCAATATATTTTAATACTTTAAAGCCTTAGTCATGAGAAAAATCTTTATGATCTTTTTTTTAGCAATGACTTCTTTCACTGCGTTAAGCCAGGATTGGATAATTGCAGGAAAAGATGCAGATGGAGTATACCTGATAAAAAAACATAGCCAGAATAGTTCGAAAATATGGTCAAAGTATGTTTCAAAAAAACTGAAGTATTCGAAAAATTCAAAAACACTTTACACCTCGGGATATTCGATGTGTTTATTTGACATAGATTGTGCTGATCGAAAAATTGATTTAAGAAGTAGTACCACTTATTCGAATGATGGACGTGTTTTAAGCAGTTTCCAAATGGAGGATTATGATGTAAACTGGGAGGAAGTTGTGCCGGAGTCTGTAGGGGAAATGATATTGAATAAGGCTTGTCTGTTACTTAACCCTAATGAATAATTAAAGCTATTTAAATTAATCATAAAAATACGATTTCAATCAAATTAAATTATTAAAAAAGCTCTATGAACATCAATGAACCCGTAGAAAAAGATATGTTATCAAAAGAGGATAGAATTCGTTCCGAGTTTGTCAGAAACCTCGTACAAAATGCCAATGCGATAGTTGATTGTAGTATGGCCTATTTAAACCCTCTTCCAAAATGCATTATTCAGTTTTGGGATAACCTTAACCAATTGCCTTCCGATGTAAAATTGTGTATGGATTCATGGAGAAAACTTGAAGCCGATGGATTCGAAATTCAAGTTTTTGATGAACACAGCGCAAAAGAATTTATCAAAAAACATTTGGGGACTAGATTTGTAGAAGCTTTTGAGAAGTGTTATCACCCATCAATGAAATCAGACTACTTCAGATACAGCTATATTTTTGTTAAGGGGGGATTTTATATCGATGCTGACGATATTTATAATGGCGGAAGAATCGATCATCTTTTTACAGATGGCAGATTGAAGCTTCAACCTTTTTGCTATGATATTAAAACTGCACAAATGGTTTCACCAACTGCTTTTACGATTCCTGGCGTAACTCAATTGAATTGGATTTTTTATTTCAATACTACTCCTTTAATTGCAGCTTGCAAGCATCCGATAGTGGAGCGAATGTTATTCAATGCAACAGTTTCACTTGAAATGGAGATAATAGACGAATTACCCGAAGTCCAAGCGACAACTGGCCCCGGCAATCTCACCAGATCATTATTTGAATTTTTGGCTGACAAGTCCGATCCAGACGAAGAAATATTAGTGTTGAATGAGTGGGAAAAAATCTCGATTAGTAAATGGCCTCTTAGCTATCGAAACGACAAGAGAAATTGGAGATTATCAAATCAACAAGCCTATGGGCTTCAAGATTAAATATACAGGCGATGAACATCTTACCACCTCAAAAATCAATCTTTATTTATTTTTTCCGATTTTGGCTTTATGTACGCAGATTCTTGCCTAGAATTAAATGTCAAACGTTTGGAATAAATCAAGACAACTCCCCTCGAATTACAAAAATCTTCGTAATCAACCTAAATCGGGAACATGGACGTTGGAATAAAATGAAGCAAGAACTTCATCGAATCTTAGAATCTTCTGGAAAAACATTACTTAGTATTACCGAACGATACAGTGCTATCGATGGAAACGAATTTTTAGAGATTCCAACCAAAAGCTCCGAGATTGACCCAATATACACTTTGGCAGATCAATTATTTGTCGAGCCTCAACCTCTTACTTTACCCACTGAACTCGACTTAACTGCGCCTATTAAAATGAGTGCAGCGGAATATGCGGTTGCGCAATCCCATATAAATATTTGGAAGTTAATTGCCTCAGGGAATGAAGATTATGTGCTTTTGCTCGAAGATGATGTATGGTTTCACTCAGTGTTTCAACGAGCTATAAAAAAAGTATGGAGCGAAATTTTTTCAGAAAGAAAAATTGGTGAAGTAGACATTCTTTACTTGTCTTATCTTGAAGTAAAAGATGGTGCCCCAAAAACACTCTTGTCTGATAATCTATTTAGACCAGACTGTGGTCTTTGGCATCTATCTGGATATGTTCTATCTCGAGAAGGTGCAAAAAAACTTCTTAACCTTTTACCGTGTCGTGGCCCTGTTGACCTCTGGATAAATCATCATTTCAAATCATTGAATGTACTAGCGACAAAGCAATCGGTTATCAGTCAACGCCGGGATACTAAATCCACCAATTCGTATTCAATACTTCCCTCTCTAACAAAGATAGGCGCCATTACTAGTGAAGGAGCATCTTTATTTAATTCCCGTCCGACCGAGCAACCGGTATTTGCGTTTGGCCCTAAAAACTCGGGGCTGACACCGCTTGCTATGGCTTTGTCTATGTTGGGATATACATGCTGTAATGATTTGATGGATTTACCTGTAAGCGAAATGATTAATCTCATGAAAAAAAATGAAGATAAAGTTTTCAATGCTTATGTAAATATTGGTTGTTTAGAAGAAAAAATTAAAGAATTACGAATTCAATATCCTAAAGCAAAATTTATTCTTACTGGAGTCAAGAAAAACATTAAAGATGATTTTTTACTCAAAATGAAGTTTGATCTAATAGGAAGTGATTTTGAAATCATTTATTCCGATGAAGTAAACAAGTGGCAATTACTTTGTGAACACTTGAGGTGCTCACCCCCCAAATGTCCTTACCCATCAATAATAGATTTTAGCCAAAGAAAAATTCTCAATAAATATGACGAGCATGTACAGGTAATGGAGAATACAAATATCAAACATGATGATTCTCCATGGATTATTAAATCCCATAAGGAATGGTTTGGTATTAAAGCGAACATAGAGGCAGAGCAGAATCATAGAGGCACATCAGTAAAATTAACTGATAATCTGGAAAATTATAACGCAGTTTTATGGCAGTTACGAAATGATACTTTTACGGATAATCTCGCTTTGTTCAATGTAAAAAATGTTGAATTTAAATCCGGATTTGGCGCAAAACTTACTGTAAAAAGACAATTTGTAGGGGTTAGAGATTACACGGCCGGATCATTCTCCAGCGTAAATCAGTACTTATATGGAAAATTTGAAGCCAGAATCCAAGCGTCTAATGTTCCTGGGATTGTTACAGGTTTCTTTCTCTTTAGAAATTCGCCGCGACAAGAAATAGATATCGAGATAATGGGTAATCGACCAGATCGTCTATTAGTTAATGTATTCTACAATCCGGGAAGCGAAGGTGATAAGTTTGATTATGGTTATAGAGGGTCGCCAACATATATTGATTTAGGATTTGATGCATCTGAAGCAGTTCACCACTTTACAATTGAATGGAGTCCTGATAGAATTCAGTGGTTAGTTGATGGTAAGATAGTGCACACTCGGGCAATCTGGGCGCCAACACCAATTCCACATCTTCCGATGACTTTACACGTTAATAGTTGGATTTCACGATCTGCACAGCTAGCTGGAAGAATCAATAATCACCTTCTTCCATCCAGTATTATGGTTAGAGAAATATCTCTATCTGCCAATCCTGTTCTTGGTCACATGGAGGCAAAAGATTACCAAACACAACTTTATCAAAATAACCTTTAAGGCAGCATATAACAATGAAAATTTTATCGTTTAATCCCGGCCATGACGGTGCCTTCGTTTATATAGAAGATGGGCAATTAATCACTTCAATCGAGGCAGAAAAGGATTCACATTATAGACACTCCGCGTTATCAATTCCAGATGTTTTTAGTGTTATAAGCGAACTTCAAAAAATCCCTGACATTATTTGTAGAGGGGGATGGTGGCCCGAAAATCAAACTTCATCTGATAAAGAATTGCTTGCTGGGTACTTCGGTTTAAATACTAGTGACATCAAGATCGGCAAAAAACGTCTTGGGGGTAAAACTGTTGATTATTTCTCATCTTCACATGAACGCTCTCACCTTCTTTGCGCTTTTGGTATGTCAGATTTGCCAAAAGGCACACCATGCTATATATTGCTCTGGGAAGGTGTAATTGGCTCTTTTTATGAACTAGATTCAGAATTAAATTTCCAGAAGTTAGCTGATGTAATGCCCGAACCTGGGCATCGTTACTCTCTTCTGTATGGGTTAGCTGACCCAACTTTTGATAAAAAAAATTCAGAATTTTCACGATTTTCCGATGCAGGCAAACTAATGGCGCTGGCATCGTTTTCTAAAAGAAAAATACCAACTGTTGAGGAAAACGAAATAATAGAATTCTTTATGCAAGATACGGCACACCTAAAGCCAGTAGAATGCGAAAAATTAAGCCATTTCCGCCATTACAACGTAGGTGTAGAAGATACAGAATTTCTCAATTTTGCTGGAATATTTAGTGATAAAATATTTGATCGCTTCTATCAGTATGCCAAATTAAATATGAAAAAAAACATGCCATTACTGATTGCAGGTGGATGTGGACTAAATTGTGACTGGAATACATTATGGAAAGAAACAAATTTTTTTTCGGATATATTCGTTCCACCGGTTGCCAATGACTCGGGATCTGCTATAGGTACTGCGATCGATGCGCAATTTCATTTTACCGGCAATCCTAAAATAACTTGGAATGTATATTCAGGTTTAAATTTTGATATGGAACAATCAGTCGATTTTTCATTATTTGATAGAGGAAAAACAGACTACAAAATAATTTCAAAAATGCTTGCACATGAGTTGATTGTTGGATGGGTAGGCGGAAAATACGAAATTGGGCCACGTGCATTAGGAAATCGTTCAATTCTTGCTTCCCCGTTTAGTGAAAACACCAGAATCCGTCTAAATAACATAAAGCAAAGAGAGCAATTTAGACCTATTGCCCCAATTTGTTTAGAAGAAGATGCTCCAAAATGGTTTAATTGTCATCAACCCAGCCCATTCATGCTTTACACTACACTTGTCTCTACAAATGCTCTTCCAGCAATAACTCATGTCAATGGAACAGCACGCATACAGACGGTGTCTTATCAAAGTAATAGTCGATTATATCATTTGCTTTCGGCTTTCAAAGAACTTACTGGATATGGTGTTCTATGTAATACATCTTTGAATTTTCACGGAAAAGGTTTTATAAATAATATTAGTGATCTCGTTGCCTACACAATAGAGCATAGTTTAGATGGATTTATAGCTGAAGGAGATTTCTTTATGTTGAAATCTTCTCCAAATTATCAGACTTATTTGAGGATGGTAAATTTAGAGTGATAATTATAAGATGAATTTAGCAAAGTGAATATTTTCAGCTGTTTCTCTCTGATAAACGAAAGTGTTCCGAGGCTCTTACTATTTGGAGTTTCTAAAAGCAATTATTAAAATCACCGAAAATTCTTCCCACCGTGAAACAATCCCTACGCCCCTTCTTCTTTTGGCTTCATCTTACTTCTGGGATTGTTGTGTGATGGCGCACTGGTTTCATCGGGACGTGCCAGGGTATTGACAGAAGGCACAGCCTGTGAGCTGGTGTGAGCTGATGAAGTAATCTGGAAAGATCGTGCAGCTTTTGTGCGATGACGTGAATGACTTCTCCTTAGATCCGTACTTTACCTTCGACCATTATAAGCTTTGACTGCAGGATCTCTTTGCGGAATTTTTCGAAGAGATGGTTAAAGACCTTTGGGATAGTTAATTGGATTTGATTACGATAGTACTAAAGCAAATACCACAAGTAGTTGACAGTTAGTATTTGTTGGAATACCGTGATGCAACGAAATATTTTACCCAGATAATTATTTGAAAGGTTTAGGTTCTTTGAGATGCATGTTGCAGGTACTGTTAAGCTGATCGATCATATAAGAAATAAGTTTAGGAGAATTGAACTCATTCCACAGATGCACCATGATGTATGCTTCGGCAAGCCCGTTATCGAACCAACTTTTCAGTCGCTTTACCCACTCATCAACTCTTGTATAGTCCGTTGGGTGCAGATTATTTCCAACAAAACGAATAAACACTTTTGGTATTGTAACGCACATATGCAGGCAATCACGCCTGCCAGCTGCATCAGTGATCACAAGGCCAATTTGAAGTTTGATCAGTTGACCACACAATTGCTCAATGGTTTCTTTCGCAAAGAATGCCGGGTGACGTACTTCTACGAAGAAGCTGATGTCTTTGGGAAGAGTTGATAAATAACCGATCAACTCCTCCATCCTGTTAGGTGAAAAATTTTCATTTACCTGGATGAATACGGGGCCAAGATGATCGCCGAAAGACCTTAAAGCATTCAGGAAATTTTCTGTCTGTTCTTGTTTATTTTTTAGATTTCCATAATGGCTAATACCCTTATACATCTTCGGGCAAAACACAAAATCATGATCTCCAGCTTTATCCGCCCACTTTTGAATAGTTGCCTCGTCATACATTTTATAATGGGTGGCATTCAACTCTACGCTGTTGAAATGTCTTACATATTCATCGAGGAAGTCTTTGTCTTTGGTACCGGGTGGATAAAGTGTACCCACCCATTCTTTTCTGCCCCACTTCGGGCATCCTATGTAAACCTTCGGCTGTTTTACCGGCTGGCCTTTTAATACAGAGTCATTTACTACGGGATCCGGTGGCAGCTTAAAATCAATGGCATCCAGTTCAATAACACTTACTCTTCCGAAATCCATAATTATTGTTTTAAGAATTTCTCCAAATCTACAGAAGGCATTTCAATCATGAAACTTATAAATTGATCCCCGTGTGCCATTTCGGCTACATCATCGTCAGTAATGCGTTCTATTTCGTGATCCGTCTCTTCAAAGATCAGTCTTGGATCATCACTCTTCAAGGGGCGCAACAAATAAATGTCATCATTGCTGTCCATATTGCCAATGTTCTGGATATGGGTATAGCCTTCTTGTTTCAAAAAAGCCAACAACTCAGGCGAAAAATCTTGATGGATGCTCATTTGACGACATAAATTTATAATTCAAAACAGGCTTCCTTGCGGAGCTATCTGCCAGTCGTAGAAATCGGTTTTCCCTTTATTATCTTTTCGTAGTTTTTGTGTGCGTAAATTAAATATTGTCCATGCTTCCAACTCCTGCGACGGGAGTTCATAATCCAATAATTTACGATACTCTTTTTCCGAAAAGCTTCCGTCCAGCCATTCAGGCGTTTCTTCGGCAGTAAACATCAGCGGCATGCGAAAAGGGTTTTCGCCGCTGTTATGTATTTCACGCATCAACTCGTTTGCGGCACGGGTGATCAAGCCAAATGTCCACCGATCGTCTATTTCGCCAGTGTTCTTATCAATCAACCGCGTTACGGTGTACAGCCCTGGAATGAAAAATATCGGCCTGTTTCTCATATGAATGTAATAAGGGATCTTTGTTTTGTACCCTGGAGGTAACTGGCTTTCATAAAATCCTGTTACGGGTATCAGACAGCGCTGTGCATGTATCACGTTCCAATAAGACGTTTTGTCGTCCAGTATTCTTTCTGACCTGATATTGGCCATTTTTTTTCGCCGGTCGTTAAATCCGGCTTCGTCACTGATGTACGACGGAATGATACTCCACTCCATCCATTTCAGGTGTAGCTTTTGATCTTCCTTATTACGAAAAATGATGGGGTGCGGCAAATGCGACTGCGCAAAAATATGCACCGGGTCGAAGTTGAACTCCAACTGCTCATCATAGATCAATCCCGGAAAATAATCGGCTATCTCTTTAATTTCAATCGTAAATGAAATATCGTAACACATCTATTTTCTTGTTGAGTGAATAAACCTGCCCAATTCTTCTACCAGCCCGGGATCCATACCTTTCGGTTCTACCGACCAGCTATCGCCCTCCGGCTCTAGCACAAATTGCCTACTACCTTTATCAAACGATAAAATCGTACCAAGATAACTTCCGGTAAAATCCAGGCCTTCTCCATCATTGAATACTACCGGCGTAATTGCCACCTTGTGTGTGCCGCCCCCGTATTCGAAGGTATGCAGAAGAAACTCATATCCATCCAAATTATCTGACATAAAATTTTTTATAAAATTAACGAATAAAATGTTACAAAATGCTAAAGTTTTTAGTATTTTAGTATTGTAAAAAATATCGTTATGCAACAGTTATCAGCCATCCCGGGGTATAAGATCAATGAATACAAAGTAGTGCTTGTGCCTCACGAGGATATGAATCATAAGATCCTGAATGTACGGAAGTATTTCAATGAGAAATACAAAGTAGAGCAGCCTGTAGGTAGCCTTCCTGAAGTAGCGTTGGTTACCTTTAAGCAATTGCAGATGGCAGAAGAACGCATCATTAACCGGCTCAAACTGATCGCCATGGCTTCCCACCCGCTAAAAGTGGAGATAAAAGATTTTGGGAGTTTTCCCTCCCACTCAGTTTTCTTAAATGTTACCAGCAAAGTACCGTTGGGCGAACTATCTAAAAAAATTAGGCAGGATGCCCAACGGCTCATGAAGCTTGATAACGACAACAGGCCACACTTCCTTACCGACTTCTACTTCATTATAGCCCGTAGGTTAAAGCCATGGCAGTACGAAAAGGGATGGCTGGATGTAAGCCATAAATCTTTTACGGGTAAGTTCATTGCTACAAGAATGCTGTTGTTGAGGAGGCCGGCAGGGGAATTTAAGTATCGCCCGATCGCTTCGTTCGATTTTGAGAACCTGCCGGTAGAAACGGTACAGGGTAATTTGTTTTAGGATTGTTATGATTTCTCTATCACTTCCAGTTTTATCCGCAGTTCTTCTTTGCGGTATTTAAGGGTTACAAACAATTCGCCAAAGATCACCGATACTTTTGGTTTGATACCATCATCACGGCTAATATGCCAGTTGGTATTGGCATCAATGTACCGTTTCATATTATCCTTCAGTTTGTGATTCACGTGCCGCTCCAGCACTGCCCTGCTCTCCACCGCTGCCCAGTATATCGCATAAGGCGAATTGATATTGAGCATATCCTGAAAGATCTTGTAGTGGGTTTTGTTCTTTAAGTTGATAATGCTGGCATATTTATCTTTCGCGTTCTTCACTGCCTGCAGGTGGCCCTTCGCCAGTCCCGGTTCATCGTAGTCGCTTATCAGTATACCCTTCTTACCTTCCTCTTTCATGCTATCGTAATGCCTGTCGTAAGTCTGCGCTACGAGGTATACTTTATCCATGCGGATAAACTCATCTACATACATCGGCAAAAATCTTTTGAAAGGGCGTATCATCAGTCGTTTGCTTTAATGATGTGTTCAAACCTTGTAGTGTAACACGGGGAAAGTTTTGCCGCCCGTGCCTTATAAGTCCTCGTGAATCCCTGTATGCCATACCGCACCAGCTCCTTACCCATGCCATCATTTACTTTATCAAGCACCGACAGCAGCTTCTTTTTTTTTGCGGTTACACCCGCTGTAAAAATATTGAACTGTATGTTATTTTCCGCCACCAGGTTTCGGGCTTCTATACCACATTTCATATACCGGCAACCGTCTTTGAAAATAATGTCCAGGGCTTTTAAAGCGTATTTGATCAATTCGGGTGTCGAGTTACTGGCAGTATCTAGTTGCAAGACGATCGATTTGAAACATTGTTTATCCTGCGGCCGGTGCGGATTGGTATTGATGAATATCCGAAGCTCACGCGCTGCCGATTGCTGCCTGCGGAGCTTGAGTGCACAGGCTGCCGCAAAGTTGCTGAGCGCTTCCGCCATTATTGCCTTGTCGGAAGTAAGCGCTCCAAATGACCGGCTCACACATATTACTTTGCGGGCCTCCTGTTCAAATTCCCATTCAAAGCAGGGTGTACCTTTCAGTTCCATCTGTAGCCGCAACCCCTGCACCGTCATATTATTTCGCACAAAATCTTCTGATACATGTACAAAATCACTGCCTGTAAATATTCCATTTCTTCTTAGTAATAATTCATATTGATGCCCGATGTTCCAGATATCACCTATGGGCGTTTGTTTAAGCATGAAATCTATACTGGCTTTATCTGCCGCACAATACACTCCATAGGCCTTGTTTGTTTTCTTCGCGAAGCGGTTGGCCACTTTTGCCAGCGCTTTAGTGGGGCCAATGCCCACACACACGGGTATACCACAACATTGTTTGATGGTGGCTTTTATTTTTACCGCCAGTGCTTCCAGGTTGACGAATGGCATACAGCTCATGTCGAGAAATGCTTCGTCGATAGAATATATTTCCATCCTCGGCACAAACTCAGAGAGGAGTTTCATCACCCTATCGCTCATATCGCCATAAAGTGTATAGTTGGAGCTGAAAATTTTCAGTTGGCTGATGTCCACTTTTTCTGATATCAGATGCGGCACTGCGCCCATTTCAATACCCAATGCTTTTGCTTCGTCGCTCCGCGAAATAGCGCAGCCATCGTTGTTAGACAGCACGATCACCGGCTTGCCTTCGAGCCCTGGATTGAACATACGTTCGCACGACACATAAAAATTATTGCAGTCCACTAAAGCGTACATGGTCTTTTACAATTTTAGTAGGTATGATAATGTTGGTTACCATGCCCCATATGATCACTTCCTTATCTTCGGTAATATCGATCGGTGCAAAATATTTTTCGCGATTGCAGGCCAGCAGCCTGTTGAGCGATCCCTTCTTTTGCAGGTACTTCACGGTAAATCCACCTTCCAAATACACCACAACTATATCGCCATCCTGCACCCGCAATGATCGGTCTACTATCAATGTAGACCCCGGCGGTATAAAAGCATCCATCATCGATAGGCCCTCCGACTTCACAAAAAATGTGGCCAGCGGGTGTGGTACCAGCTGCTGCAGTATATCGATACGCTCTTCCATGTATTCCAATGCCGGTGACGGAAAAGATGCCTGCACCCTTCCTTCATACATCGGGATGAGTATGGTATGTTCCTGAATCTCTATGTTTTTCGAAACGATCAAATGCTAAATATTTTAGTAAAAGTAGGTTTGTATTTATTATGGGCAAAAAGTTTTTATCAACCACTGATCTTCCCGCCATAAAAATATACCCTGAAGCTCAAGGCACGGCCGTTACCGACGTAGGCTGAAATGCTGATTCAGTAAAAAACTTGTTCATAGATTCAGTTGATATTATTACCGCAATCCTCTAGCTTAGCGGTATGGTGGTAAAAATTCAACTTTCAACAGGAGGCTCGTCTACTCAACAGAAATTTCTGATGTATAATCAAACGAAAGAAATTTTTATTGAAGCAGACGTTGACGAAAACATCCTTATGCTGATGGATGATGAAATGAAAAAATATTTTGAAGTGGAAATTTCCCCGACCGATTTTCAATTCAAGCATGAAGTGCTTAATATCACCTGGTAAACTCCCCCTCATCAACTAAAATATCCCTTTAAACGAACTCAAGCCCCTTGCCGAAGGTGCCAGCCTGGCTTTGATGGAAGAACCGGGCAGGCGATGCTTTGAAGAATATCTGCAGATCTCGAATGTGAAAGGAGTTCATCCCGCCAACGGCGGGGCAAAGGGTATCGCCGGGAAGGCGGTAAGATCGCCTGCGGCGAAACGGGAAGTAAGGCAAAAAGAAAACCCTGATCACTTGCAGGTTGAAAAAGAAGAAATACTTGGTATCGAAAATCCCGCAGGTTTCGATATACCCGCCCTATGGCTCAATGCCCCGCTCGCGGTGCAGAATGGCTAAACTTCCCAAGGCATCTTACCGCCCGCCAGCTTGAAGATCCATGGCTGGCCATAGAAGCTTTTGTAGACTATGCCTCTGCCACCCAACGCGAAGACGACCTCGACATCCTCCTCGAGCAAGCCCTTAGCCGCAGCAGTGTAGATACGCTTATCACTACTTCCAAACTCATACAACTGCAAAAGGCCTGGTGGCAGCTACTGGAAGGCTCACACCTACTAGTCATCCGCGGTTTTTGAACTCCCCGAAAACTTCGCTTCAATCCGTTGAAATCCCCGATTTTGCTTTCAATCTTTACGTTACATTTGTTTTGCCGAATAAATACAACGTACCATGTCAAAACCATTTTTTTTATTTCTCTTTATTTTATGTTATTCAATGATTTCTCACGCGCAACAGTTAGGTGATTACTATATCTCGATACCCACCGACATTACATCTCATGACAGGTTAAAATTCTTAACGGATTCTACGGTTGAAATAAGTAGTATGCCCCGCCATTTAAGTGCGGCAGTAGAAAGTGTTGGAAAGTATACTTCTACTGACACATCCATTCAAATATATTTCGATTCCGCCATCCGAAACCCTGAACCTTTCGGATTGACTATTCAGCCTTCATACAACACTAGTAGAATCCTGAAAAAAATTGACGGAATTTTTATTGATTATGAGCGATCCCTGATATACGCCCGCGAAAAAGATTATGTTGATCCCCGCTTAAACTATGTTATCGATGGGAAATTTTTTCTTCAGGATGTTGGACAGATGGATTCTAGTGGCGTAACAACGAAGATTCCCAAGGCAAACAAATCTCTTGAAAGAAAATTAAGCAAGTTCAATCAGGCTAATTGTACAACCGAAATAGTAAGAGGCCTGAACGCTTATCAGCGGTATGGGATCAGAGCAATTCCACTGGTTGCGGTTATTACTTCAAAATAATAGTTTAATGGTAAAGACACCTGCAAACCAGGTTCGAAAAAAACTTTTATCTATAAATTTATCTTCGGTAAGGCGGGCGGACGCAGCAACTATTCCCCCACTTCGGCAAGCCGTACCGATGTGCGTCACCAATTCGGACACTCTAAAAAACGATTAGTTTCTAAAAAAAAATATTTGAAAAGAAAGCTTTGGTAAAAAATGAACCTTTGGACGAAATTGTTCCTATTTCTAAAATATCAATCACTTTAGACAAAATAATTGAACATTGGAGACATACTCAATTAAAATTAAATGACCCTGCAACAATAGATTTAATAAACGGCACACAACAAAAAATTAGTTTGCATTTTCCAGACGATTTTACTAATTTTTATTTGAAAGTTAATGGATTTAAGGATTGGGTTATGACTAATCAAATGTTTTGTGGTTGTACACTTGAAAGAATTGTAGAGGAATTTGATAATAATAATAACTTTATATCGTTCTGCGACTATTTAATCGACAGTCATAGAATGGAGTACTTAAAAGATAATTTGGGAGTTTATAAAGACTTTTATTATGACCAAACCCCAAAATCGGCTGAAGGGAACTTTGACCGGAGCGTATCAAACTTAGACTGCTCATATATTATACAACAAAAAACCGGGAAGCTATGGCTTCCCGGTTTTTTGTTTAAATCATCAAGCGGCGAAAGCTGCTTCGCAACGGCGCCAGTCGTCGAGAAAAAGAGGGGCAAACAAATCGATTATATCGATAGTTTGATGAAGATCGAGCGCCGGTATGGGTAAATGTGGATTGACACATTTGAGACGACCATAAAGAAATAATTTACAGACGGCATAATAATAAAAATCAAAATGTTGCTGATTATCACAGATGACCGCAAAGCAAGGACGCCACGGGTAATAACCGGGATGCCCCATCCACTCCCCTTCTTCGCTGTAGATATAAAAAGTGAATGGCTTGGAGAGATTTTCTTTATCGATGTTTTGAATGATGGTTGGTGTATGCATAACAATTAAGAATTAAAATTTAAGGAAAACCGGCGGCGCTGCCGCCGGGATATTGCTAAACCCCATAGTGTTGTTTAAGAATAGAATACTGGAGATTTTGGGTGGCCTCGAGCTGCTCAGCCAACTTTGTTTCTTTCCCTTGTAACTTATCAAGATGAACCAGCAATTCTTTATATTTCCTCCATGCAGGAAGAGCCACAGGTGCGAGCTCTGCAATGAGTAAGCGTGTATCTTCAATACTTAACCGCGAAATTCCTCTCAGAAGGCGGCAGGGCTTGAAGTACCCATTGCTATAGAAAGCTGTGACCAGCCAGAAATAAAAATCGTGCGACTCTTTATCGCTGCAGATAACCGCAAAACCTTCTCTCCATGGGAGTAAGTGGGGCTTGCCCAGGAAAGGGGCTTCGGAAAAAATGTGAAAGGTGTACTGGGCGATGTTGTTTTCGCCGTGATTGAGTACGATCTTTGGAAGTCTCATAATAATGTTTTTTGAAAGTGCCTCTCTTTGCTGCCTGAAAATTGTATTCAAAAGAAAAAAGAGAAAAAAAGAAAGCTTTCTTCTCAGCTGCCAGTGCACGTAGCCAAAATGCACGCGGACATAAAATTGCTTGGGTATGGAAAGGTCAAAATGTGAGGAATGTGGAATCGCAAGCCGGTAAGAATGTACTGAGGAGACAAAATTTTATGCCGAACAATTTGGCTGCTGAACGCGCTTGCGCCGGTTATGACCTTTATGCTGGCAGCTATCTTTGCTTTGTTTTTTTATCTTATTTTTTCTTTTGAATCACAGATGTTGCTGACTTGGTCTGCGACGAAAGATAAAAGGATTACACAGACCCTTTATAGTTGAATGCTATTTTCTTTAAGGGGCTTTTCTATAACCGGAGTATGCCTTTCTACCCCTGGATGCTAAAATATTCAACGGGAATCTTGAGGCTTAAAGTCAACTTGTAGGCTGTGAGGAAAGCTTCATAGTACAAGCCGATAGAACATTGGTGATACATGGGCTGGAGAGCCAGCGTGCTCTTGAGGGCTTAGGCCCAGGTCACGACGGCATAAGCCATCAAGTGCACGATGATGTCAGGCAGCCAGTACTAACTGTGCAAATGGCATGACAGCCCCGTGCCCGGGGCCATCCCGGAGGGTGGGCATCGGGCGGCAGCCGGGTAAAAGCTATTTACGATTATAGTTTTTACCGGGCTGCCGGGGGCTGGCGGGACATTTGCTTTAAAGTATGTGTCCAAAATCACCATTGCTCCATGATCTGTACTGGTACACCTATAACATAATTTAAGTAGTTACAGGCTATGTTTAATCAGTAAAATAAGAATCAGGTAGCATAAGCTACCTGATTTCATTTATTATTTTGACCTTATTTTTTTAAACACCAAAATCAATGTTTTAAAATTATTTCAACTCTTTTGGTACACTACATGGAAAACTCAATATAATGCATAGGTTGAAAAAATCTCATACTATACTGCAGCATTGACATTAATAAGGGCGTCTTCGATATCAGTACCAAAGCTAATAAAGCTTATTATAGAAAGTGGGAATTTTTTACTCTTGAGCCACTTCCCCGACTTATCAATTAACTTTAAAGTAAGTTCGTTTTTATTCAATTTTAAAACTTTACCAATATAATAAGCGTGTGTATTTGTTCCAATGATAACTGCTACCAATTCAAATCCACTTAGATTTTTGAGGCTGCTGTAGAGAGTTTCCATTTTTGACAGGGGGAGCTTTCCTGTAAAATCTTTTAGATTATCATACTTCAAAGAAATACCGCTCTTTTTCCATAATGTAAATGTTTCTATTATCTCATTTTTAAAAATCGAAAAGCCATTATACGCTTTTCTATCAAAATCGTAATTTACCAAAATCCATATGTGTTTATTAATTTTAAGGCAAACACCTGTATATGTTACTGATTGGTCTTGAAATAGGGATATATCAATTAACCTTTTGTCTTTTATTATTTTTTCAAATGTCACCATGCAGTTTTTAAAGTGATAAGATATTAATTGCCATATTTGTTTGAGTTGACCCTGGGTGTGAACTTTTTATTTTTACTGCCCCTTTGCGTATTTCTCTGTCCGCCTGTACGTTCTCCCGGACGAACCTTAGTATGTTTATCTTTTGAATTTTTACTTTTTGTTGTATTATGTTTTTTGCTTTGCTGATTGGCTATTTGCTCTTTTTCTTTTGCGCTTTCGGATTTTCTCTTTTTTGAAAATTCCACGATCCTTGTTCCTATTGCATCAACCACACTTTGAATCATTTCAATTTCTCGTGCAATTGTTTCTGCCAATTCTTTTGCGATCGTATTAGTCTCAACTGCAATTGTTCCAGGTTTTGAATTAATGCCTGAAGTTGGCAATATCGGAACCGCTATCGGTACAGAAACCGGAACAGGCATTACGATTGCGCCAGGAGGTCTAGAAATCAAGAGTTCAGTAGAGCTTTTCCAAAATAAAGAACTGTAATCCTTTCCTTCGGTAAAATTCAATTCAATTCCTTCCTCACCAATGACGGCATCTATAAGCTCTTGTGGGATCTTATACTCGCTCTTCAAAATGCGAACAGTCTTTTTATATATAGCTGTTGCTGAAGTTAGGGTAACAAAAACAGAGCTCCTTGCCCACAATTCAATCGCATCAGGTTCTAAATCCCACGCTTTGTTGCGACTTGCATTAATATAGCCGACATGCCCGCCTACAGCTTCTGCAAAGTTATATGCCTGTGCTATATGAAGTGGTGCATTTCTCTGTATGGGAAAAAGTTGCTCTATTAAACTAATAGGGATCTTGGAAGCTAATTCATCTCCAGCTTGCCCTCGAATGTATGGAGGAATGTCAGGGTCGTCTCCATTCACATCTGAGTTCAAAATTGGGTTACCACTAAACACCAGATATGGACTTTCATCATCTTTTGGAATAGGATCTGTGTTCCATCTTCTTCCTATTCTGCTATCATATTCCCAGTATAAAGCAGTTGTTATATTTGGGTTTATTTCAGTATCTTTTTCCTGTCCATTAAATCCATATCTATATCCAGTTTCAGTATCAAACTTCCTTCCCGGCATCAGCATCCCGAACGGATAATAATCATTCGCTGTAACTACGTCTGCTTTATAGTAGTCGATCTTGTCGTCGGGGGTGCCGTTTAGTTTTACACCACCGGCATCATACGTACCATCGTTGACACCGATCTTCTTATCCGATATAGTAACGAGCACATTGCCTAAATGATTGCCCAACTCAAAGAACTTATTTCCGCGGATAAAGTTACTGCCATAAATGGTACCGGCAGCTGTGTAAGGCAAAGTTTTGCTATCGGCCTGCTGAGCTAAGATGCCGAGGCGGCTGCTGCCATACAAATGACGCTCGCCGAGACTGAGGGTAGCCGGAAATGCCGAACCTGCGGCTGAGGAACTGTAGGTGGCCATCACATTGCCACTGGCATCACGGACATACCAGGTGTAGGTGCTGCTGGTAGTGGCTTCTGAAGTGGCGCCGTATTTTTCTACCTGTTTGCCGATGCGGTTGCCGGAAGCATCGTAGAGATAATAGATGGTTCTGTTTTTATTGGCGACAAAACCAAAGTTAATGTCGGTGATCTTGCCGTAGACATTCCAGTTGATCTGGCTGATATTTTCCTTCGCGTCGCTTTTGAGGTTGCCGATGGCATCGTAGGTGTAATTGTCGGCGTTGGTCTGATCTTCGAGATCGCTGACACCGGTAGCTGGATCCGATTCGTCGTAGGCCGCGGCATTGGACATGAAATCCCTTACACGGCGGAGGCGGTTGTTGGACAACTTACCGGCGAGCGTGCCCGATGAAAGGTAGTTGTAAGAATAATCAAGGCTGTCCATCAGCTGCTGGCTGTTGTTGTTGCCATAGCGGCTGTAGGTAAGTATGTTGCCATTTCCATCGTAGCTGATGCGCTCCCTATAATTGCGCAGGGCAATGATATTGGCCCAGCTGTTGTTGGCAGCCGTGAGGCCTTTGAAGGCATCCATGGCTTTGAGCCTGTTGAGCTGGTCGTATTTGTAATTATAAAGTATCGCCCCGTTGGTGGTACCTGAGCCAGTGAGATCAGGAATGCTGAGCGCGCCGATGTTAACCACCATGCTGCTGATGTTGCCATTGTACAGCGGACGGTAAGCGGCAGAAGGCAATCCATTGGTAATTCCCGCGGCAGCGGTATGCAACGGCATACTATTGGTGCCGGCACCGGCTGAGATGCTTTGATAATCGCCGTTGAAATAATTGAGGCTGAAACCAAGGGCATCCCGCGCTATGTAACGGGTGGAAGCATTGGCGGTAAGGCCATCGAGGCCCATGTCTTTATCGGGAGAAAGACTGCTGCTGTTCACCCCCTTGAGCCAGCCCTGGATGGTATACGCATAATCGAGCCCCTGCACCTGCTGATCGCCGAGAATGGTACGTGCCAGCGGGCCGTGTTTGTAATAATCGTAGGCGGCATCTTTTTCCCAGATAAGGCTGTCGGTGCTGGTGAATACGGCGGTGATGCGGTTTTCGGCATCGTACTCATATTTATGGTACATGGCATCGGCAGGGCGATACAGGTAACCGGATTTAATGTACTGCGGCTGATAGGCCAAATGATTTACCTTACCGCTGATAAGATCGTATTGGTACACGATCTTTTTAAACCTGTTGTGAATGCCGTTGTTGTTCATCATATTAACGAACGGAGAGCCGAGACTGGCGCTTCCAAAATCCTGGATCAACGTATCAACATTACCATGGATGTCGTAGCTATAATAAGTAGCCTGCTGATAGTTGTAACCACCAGGGCTACCCGCCGGGTAATACTGCGTAAAGGCGACCCGGTTGCGGAGGTTTGCCGCACTCAAAGGAATGTCGGTAGTGGATATCCCAAACCATGAAGGGTTAGGGAGATCGTAGGTGGTGGTCACTACTTCCCGTTTAAGGTAAGGGGTGCCCAGCCAGGAGCCGAGCATGGAAGCATTGCGGCTAAGCGCCTGCGACATAGGAGTAGAAGAAGTATTGATGTATTCCCCTACTTCGTTGATACGGCCAATCTGGTCGTACAGTGTGTAACTATATCGCCTGTTTTCTTCACCGGAAGGATTGATACTTTTCTGTTTCGCATTTTGCGAAACAACCAACCGGCCTAACCTGTCGTACCAGAACCCACTGCTGCCCGCGTCGGGTGTAACCTGTGATACTACCTGGTTGAGCGTATTGTAGCGGTACCGGGTAGGCAACGCGTGGTCTACGGGCATATGGGTGCCGGCGAGCCGTGCTACCCTGATGGTTTCGCTCCAAGCTGTTTTGGTGGCCATTTTGGAGAGGTTGACCCCTTCGGGAGGAATGGTCTTTACGAGATTGCCCGCCTGATCGTAATAATACAGGGTGTAATGGTATTCGCTGGTGCTATCGGTAACGGTGAAGGTTTCCCGGTTGAACACATTGGTACATTTTTTCAGGTATTGTTCTTCGAAAGCATTGGCGAGTGAATCGCGGTACAACTGGTAAAGTTGTGTACCGAGATCGGTGGCCCCGTTTACTGCCAGGTCGCATTTGGATGGCGGGTTGTAGGCAGGTAAGGATGCCGGAGTTTTGCATAGCTGGTTTTCCGGTGCAGGGGCACACAAATCGAGTGTGGTATTACAAACAGTTTTGTAAAGCGCCGCTATTTCATTGTAACTGTATGAAGTTCCTAAAGCCGTATTAAAATAACTGGTGAATGCAGGGATAACTGTTGAGCAGGAAGGGCGGCCGCAGATCCATTTATAAGGAGGTTTCGCGAAATTGGCCACATCGTTGAACTCTTCGTTGAAAACCAATTTGTCGGTACGGTCGTATAATCGTATGTAATCATATTCCATCGGTGTATCGGCCCTGCCGCCCATCGTGAAAACGCTGATGTAAGTCATGTTAAAATTGTATGGCCGGCTGTATTTCAGTGTGCCATTCAGGTAAATATATACCCGGTGATTTTTGAAAGTAAGCCGGATATTGTTCCAGTTTTCCATAGGATAGATCAATTCCGGATGAGTAACATCGTAATACGGACCATCTGGCGGTGTTATTCCAATGATGCCAGTAAAACCGCTGTTATTTGCTGTGAAAACACCCTGGCAAAGTGCTATGCCATCAAACTGGAAAGTAAACAGCAGTTGCGCATACATGGGATTAAAACCTGCTTTTGTACGCACCCTCAGTTCGGCGGAAAATTCTCCACCGTCAACACAAACATTCTTGCCATAGTTAACCCCGAAGTCTCCCGGATATAACGTGACGGAATCCGGCGTGCTGAATATCCCATCCCTCACGAAATCTTTTAACTTATATCCGCTTACATCCCGGGGGATATTGGATGGAGAAAGTATCCAGATACCGGTTTCAGTTCCATCCCCGTCATGGGTTGTGGCAGTAAGGCTATTGGAATAGGCTGTATAGGTATCCTGTAGCTGCGTACAGGTTGGCAGCGAACCTGGCAACGTTCCGGAAAAATTTATACCGCATGTTTTCATGAAAGCGGCATATTCCCTTACGGTCTTGTTCATGCCGGTGATGTGGTTCATGTAGTTTTCAAAGAGCTTGTTGATGGCGACCTGGGCGTCGCTGATACTATCGGCGAGGTGGATCACTTCTCCATATTTCTGTCTGAACTGTGTGTAGTACTGACTTACTTCGGTACAGGTTAAACATGAAGATGGCACGCATTGCAGCCCAAGAGGAATGACGAGTGAAGGGTCGGGTGTACTACAGGTGCCAGCAGCGGCATCGTTGCAGAGGTTCTGTAATTTAGTAAGGTCACCTTCGCTCATCGTCACCTGCAATTGCTGGTAGACATATGCGGAGAAAGTTGCAGCACCATTTGGATAATTGGTGTACGATTGTTTTAATGACCTTACTTTATCGCAGAGGCATTGGTCTGGCGCTTCCGAAATTATTTCGTCGCCTCCCTGAGCTATCCATTGCGCATCGTAGGATAATGGCTGCGATATGAGATCGGCGTTGCAGGCGGCATTTGTGGTAACGCCTGCTTCAATATTGAAAAGCCTGATGACTTCGGCAAAACTTGGCGGTGTGTATGTACTGCCGGGCGCAACGGTACTTGAACCTGAAGGGTGGCTGGCATCACCGCCGGCGACACATACTGCTATCAACCTTCTTTTAAGCGTATCCCATTGTACTGTAGTATAATTACAGGTTGACAGTTCGGCCATCCATGTGCTTACATATCCGTTACAACCATCTTCAATTTCAGCGGCTAATAACGCATTGTTATTATCAATATAGCCACCGGGGGTAGATGCCCCATTTCCTAATGCAATAGTTGCCGTGTTATCCTGTGGTGTAAGGATACGCAACATGTGATCAACATCTGTATTGTTGAGCGGTACGGCTGGATATAACGGGGTATTGAGGGTTACTATTTCATACAAGAGGCTGGCTTTATAAGCCAGGTACTGATCGCGGAAGATCACCCATGCGGCATCAAGATCGGCTGTACACAGGCTGCTATGAAAGGCGTTCGCCAGCAGCGAATAGTGTGCATTACAAACCGGATCATCGTCATCACATTTCACCAGAATTGTAGACAGGTTCCACATCGACATTCCACCGGCGACTGTGCCCTGGGTTACATCCTGCATATAAGTTTCCATAGCAAGCACTTTGTTGGCAATGGAAAATGAATCGAGGCATATCTTGTAGAACGGATCAATGCTTGCAGGGACTACCGGTGCAAAATTTATGAACGGGGCGGTGGCTTTTCCTGTCGGGTTGAGATAACCTTTGGCGTAAGCGGCAGCGTAGGTGCCGGTATTTTCAAAATCCTTATCCCAGGCATTACTGTTTTTAAATTTCTGCAAGCGTAACAACCGGGCGTATTCAGGATGTTTGGGTAAAAGGGATTTCGCCCATGAGTCTTTGAAATTGGCTTCGAATTCGACCGGGGTCAGCAGTTCAGGAACCACACCATTGACGAGAGAGGGTTGGCCATCGCTATCAAGATAAGGGGAAGCCGGTGACTGATATTTGAGTTTTGGGGCTGCTGAAAAGTCGGCAGAAAATATCGACCACGGATATCTTCCGGATAAATTAACGCCGGCATCATTTGCATACTGTCCTGCGGGCGCACTTACATCTTCGAGCATTAAAGCGAGGGTTTCATCTTCTATGCCCGTGGTGCCGCAAATCTCATTGCAGGCTGTTTTTTCGATCTCATAGGAATTCAGTGCTGCCTGGCGGTAACCGGCAGAATCGGCCACGGAAATATGCAACTTCAACATGAATTTTTCGCGATACGATTCCCAGGTGCCGAGGCTATCGGTACATTGCTGGCAGGTAGTTTCGCAACTGATGTTACTGAGGATAGCTGTTTTTACAGAATCAATAAACTGATCAACGGTCTTGCAGGTATTATGATCCAGGAAAACCTTATCCCTGTATGTTTCCAGCGCCTGCTTATTGACCGATAATTTTTTGGTGACCATATAAGCTCCTTCGGGAAGTGAAATGGTTTCTTCCCAGATGATACCGGTTGGAGCGGTACAGGAAGTGTCGGGATGCAATAAAAATTCTGTCAGGTCAAAATTGCTTTTGGTGTATTTATAGGCTACGCCACCCGGCATATTCTGGTTGTTACAATCATCTGTGATGGTGATTTCAAGATCGTATTTGCATTCGTAACAAATATTCTCTTCGGCACAATCTTTTATCCTGATACTATCTCCGCCCAGGGAATAATTAAATGTATGCAGGCCGGCTTTGGTAATACTCAAAGATTTCACGCTCTGGATCGTGTACTTATCTGTCTGAAGATTGCTGCCCGCCCCTAATAAATTCCGGGTTTGCAAAGCGGAGACATTGGAGTTTAAATTTTCGAGGTTGGAATTCGCCGGTGTACCTGCCAACGCGGTAGCAATAGTACGGCCATGCATGTCGACATAACTTACACTTAATTGACCATTGGCATCCTTCACCATATTTTTTGAGTAGTGAGAAGCGTCTCCTGCTTCTGTACCAAATAATGCATCAAGGTCTTCCTGATCGGCGGTGGTGTAATAGTATTTTGTGAGATGCCCTTTTGAAGTGGCATCTCCTGAAACCCCCTGGCCTAATTGATGATAAGCTCCTACACCACCCTGTTCGGATATGCGGCCGGTGGCATCCTGCGTATATTTTGTTTCGGTAAAAGGATAGCCCTGAGCATCGGGGATGAATTTACCTTTACCATCGAGGTCTTCGGTATTGGAGGTTGAATAATATCTTCCTGCCCCACTTGCGGTACCCAGCTTATCAGCACCGGTGCCACAATAGTCAGCCAGGAGTTTATCATAACTATCTTTGGTGTATTCACTTCCAGCTACATTGACATTAAAATTGGGGGTATACTTAATGATGTTACTGATAGTTGGTGCCGGCAAAACCTGGATCTGCGGGCGACCCTGGAGGTCGTAAAAAGTTTCGGCAACTACCGTGGTGTTTCTGACATTGTCTTTTGTCACTGTTTGTCTTGAACGCAAGGTTCCATCGTAAAACTGCACCACAGATTTACGTTTTCCTTCTTCGGCAAAACTGGTGGTGGCCTGCCAATCCATGGTGGGCGCAAGCCCACCTGTGATATCATATCTTTCCATTCCGCCTGCATACGCCGAGCTCCAATTGGCTTCCCTGCGCTGGTTGCCGGCGAGTACCTGAACGGAGCGAACTCTTACAAACAGGATCGTGCCTTTTTCATAAAGGAGGGGAATACGATAGCTTACTTTATCAGCACCGAGGCTGACCCTTGTAGCATTGTCATCAAAAATTTTCAGCGGGTCGGGGGTTGTTGTAGACGGGAGGTAATATTGAGGCAACGCCGCTTCATCAATTACCGCCCATTCGAGATCGTATTCATCGGCCTGCAGGACTGAACCCCAGTTCACCTCCAATTCGCCGTTGGAAGTAATGTAGCCGAGGTTTTTTGAAATGGACTGTACTGCGTGTGTATTACAATCGAAAGCTATAAAATCACGGCTGCTTTGTATCTCACTTTCGAGCATGATACTTTTGGCGAAAGCTGATAAGGGCACACTGCCGTACCTTGAATTGACTGAATTAATAGTAATAACTGAATTATAAACTCCGGGAATAACAGTAACCACCCGGTTTGTGTAAGGATTGGTTTTGTTATACGTTAATACCAACGAATCGGTCCTTGTCTGGATCACTGCTGAAGGCCAGACTTTATAGTCTACCTGATAGACCACTGAAACCTTAAACGAATCGGGCAAAGTAAAAGCTGAGAACTCATCGATCTTGAATGTAATAAGATTTTTTACATTCCGAACATTCCATCCTGTTGAACTGGTAAGCACATTATCTTCTACGGCCAGGGTAGCTGTCGCTTTCAAAGTAGAATCTTTACCATGTAAAGGCAGTCCTTTAACAGTGACATCGACAGCACGGGCTGTATTACTACAGCAGAAACTGAGCAATGCCATTAATATAGATACGACAGTGATAAATTTAGTGTACCGCATATGATAAATGTTCGGTTGTTATATAGATTTTTCGTATTCGCTTTTGACTGACGTATTTATTGCACGCCCATCATGTTGACCAATTCGTAATCGGAATAAGCCGCTTGTTTTTGCAACACATTCCCTGTGGCAAATTGAACGAAGGGTGTAGTATCGAACGAGACAGAGCCGGGGGTGATCGTTACAAAACTTCCCAAAGTGATACGGGCAGTTGTGAATACCCCTGAAGCATATCCCCCTGTACCATCCGGTACCCTCATCTTCATGAATACTTCCGAAACCCTGTAGTTTGCTGGGTTGTAGGTGATCTTATATTCTTCGTATTCCGATTCGGGTAGAAATGTAAATACCAGGTTTTTGTCGGAACCGGAAGTGGTGATACCAAGGGTACTGACATTCATTGCCTGAAAAAGATTGTCATCGAGATTGCCTTTGAGAAACTGCCGCGTAAAAGCCACCGGCTGATTGGCTACGATTATTTTACCGTTGTAATGAACTTCGAGGTTTATAAAATTATTTTGTACCTGCTCGATACTATCAAATACTGCCCGGTAATTGTCGCCCTGAATACTACAGGTACCAGCAATGGTATCGGATACGGTACCATCGGAGCTGATGATGCTAATGGAAAACTGCTGATTGTCGTAAGCCGTAGAAGCCGTCTGGATATTATTGAGTTCGAGAGAAGCCTTAACGGTATTACTATCCATGGAGGAAGGCTGAGCGAAAGCCTTTGCCCCGGCTATCATCAACATGGTTGCTATCAATATATATTTCTTCATTCGTATGGTTTTATGATCTAAAAAAATTTGATGCCTTGTTACAGTTACTCTTTGAGCAAAGCGCTTCTTGTTTCCTGGATTGTTTTAATACCCCGCTCTGTTTCTTTTTTAACGCGGATGAGTGTGCCGTCATCATCGTATTCGTAGAAGCTGCTGTAGTTGTTTTCATCGAGTTCTGCCATCAGCCTGAGGTTGGACGGATTGTACACAAATGATTTCATGGTAGCATTGAACGGGTGTATCCTGATATCGTCGAAATAGACATCGGAATTACCCATCGAACGCAAACCAATGTTCATTGCTGTTGCATTAGCAGGGATGGTGATCACTGCTTCGATCCGTTGCCACCCTTCGATGATATTACCTTTTGGCCTGAGACGGAAGAAAGTAGAAGAACCTGTAAATGATACATCGATACCAGCCTGGAGGTAGGAGCTGGTGTAACAGATATTGGATTCTTTGACCCATGCACCGACTACCAACTGAGTGCCGGCGATCGGGGAAAAAACAGGATTGTATATACCGGACGCTTTGACGGTATTCATCTTTACAGTTTTACCGACAGGCATACAGCTTCCGGAAGAATCGGAGGAGGACATCGTTGGCGAATAGAAATTGGCTGTTGGAATAATGGTCGGTTCCGGCTCGAACGGGTTAGACCAGAACAACCTGCAGCTGGCATCGTTTTTTATTTCGGTATAGTCCAGCCTGAAATTGTACAGGGTACAAGCTGTAAGCGCTACGGAATCTGTTTTCCACTCGCCGTTGGAGAACCTGAAAGGAACGACTGTATTGTTGATATACATTACAGCGTTATCGTCTCCTCCTTTCTGCAACCTGAATACATGTTTCGCGGAGACCATTGGCTGCAGTTTACCAGTCCATTCCACCATGAAATAATCAGTTGCACAGTATTGCAGCGGGTCGAAGTCGGACGGGGAACCCAATGCCCAATCCTTGTCGATGTTTCCATAACTCACGTTAGGATTCCACCTGGGTCCAAGAATGTCAAAAGGCATACAGGAATTAATTCCAAACAGTTTAAACGCCTTATACACAGCGTACCTGGTGAGTAACCCGGAACCTTTTGGATAAACATTTGAATAAGCTGCATTGACCGTATCTATTTTTATGGAAATAGATTGATATGTGGTATCCATGGCCGGCGATACGATGTCGAAAATATTGCCGGCTGTTTTATTCGCCGCCACTTTCAGGCTGTATTTACCTGTATGTTTCTGAGCCGTAGTACGGCTGCCACCGCCCCTGGTGAAATCGGCAAAACGGTCAAAGCCGGCGGCGTGAACCTGGATGGTATCAACTACAGTACATACCGGTAAAGTATCGCCACAGGGATCCGTGTATATTCCGCATTGGCGGTATAATGTTCCTATCTGCGGAAGGGTAAAGTTTGTTTTGAATTTATCGTTGAAAAAATCGGTAAATGCCATACCGCATTGTGGTTTGTTGGAACAATCAAATTCTGGCTTGGGCATGGCGAACCCGCTGCACCCATTGCTAAATTGTTCATCCAGGGCTATTCGTCCATATCCATCATAATATTTGATCCAGTCTACACTACCTGTGCAATAATTGAACTGCAAGACGGGAGGTTCGAGCATCCTTGCCAATTTTATTGAAGGAGCCATCATCCCGACTTTTCCCAGAAGAGCATTATTGATGAAAATCTGAATGGTATCGTCTGCCGTGTAAACTACTTTGAGGGTATTGTAACCACTTAAAAAATTGAAGTTAAGGTCGGGGCGGCTTATAGTGCTATAGCCACTTTGCCCTACAAAACCAGCGACACTTCCTATGCCAATTCTTATGTCGAGTGTGCCATTACTTACAGGAACTACGAAGAATACATGTAAAGGAGTAGTGGCTGTAATAGGCATCGCCCTAAACCTTGCTTCGTAGGTTGCCGATGGTGTGGTAATACATATCGGCCTTTTGTAACGGATCTGGAACTGCTGGAAATTCTTACCGCTATCCGGGTATGCTACCTTTCCATTCTGGAACATCGACTGGAAGCTGTACTGTTGTCCGGCCCCAACCGGACATTGTGGAAAATCCCATGTGGTGGTATCGCAATTATTAATGTTGATGCCAATGCGGGAAGCAGGCACATTGTAAGACGCATTGAACTGATTGATGGTATTTGTTAAACTATCACAGTTGTTCAACATCGGACTATACTGCAGCGGGAGGCATGAAGTATACTCACAATCGGCTTCGCAATAACTTGTTTTAAAGTCATAGTCTTCGAAACCATCAAATGCCATGTTACGACTCTTGCTATTTTGTGCTACAGCAACCGGGAGCTGTTTATTGTATCCGTACTGAACGCTGTTGTATCGGTTCATCGGATCTTTGTTTTCCAGTTCGGCTCCCTTGCGGTTGGTAAGGCGTAATTCGCTATTCCAAACCCACCGGATGGCGGTGTCGGCATTCTGGTTTTTCAGTGCCCCTGTGCTGAATGCCCAGTAGGGTTTAAAATCTTTGATCTCCCCGTCTTTGCGGATATTTGTTTCAACGGTAGCGTCTGATTCTTTGCGGTTATCGTAATAGGTATAGGCCCGATCCATCTGCCAGTTGCCTAAAAGGCCAAAACGATATGGGTTGGTACCCAGTGGCCTGACTGCGGGTTTGCAGGTAAGGATACAGGTATCTCTCAGATATTTGTATGATACTGTGAGCATTGGCCGCAGAAAGGATTCTTTGGTATTGTAACAAGTGTTATTGCTTACCACCGGAGAATAGTATCCCGAATTAAAACTCTGCGACCTCCTTTCGCTGCTCCATATAGAGTTTATGTTCATATTTGTAAGCTGCATCTGTATACCAAAAGTGTTGTCCCGGTTATCGCTGATACTTTGTACCAGCTTTTTAAAATCGGTGTCAAACAGGTTATCATAGCTGCAACTTTGTGCGCCGCTGGTACCCGGTACAGTAATGGATGAAGGGTCGTTGACCGGGGCTGCTACCAGATCACTGAAGCCTGTAGAAGCCTGCCAGTTTTTGATCACTCTTGAGAAATTAAGGGTATTACCAGTACTGCCCGACCCTCCTCCATAATTGTAACTTCCATAAGTATTGTTGAGGCCATCCGGGCCGGTTGCATTATACATCCAGGTAGCCGGGCCGCGGAGGCCGTACGTGGTATCTCTGAAAGGCATCGGATACATTCTTAAATTAGCGGTTGTAACAGTGGCCCCTGGCGGAAGCGGGCTCATGTCGAAATCCATCACAGATTTAGTGCGAAGAAACCGGAAGGAGAGGATACTTACCTGTTGAACCCCCGCAGCTATATTGGCAGGATTAAAAACGGAGGGCCTGTTTTCCTCATCATTGCCGGAACTGCGCCATTGTTTTGCAAGCAGCGCCCGTTTAAGGAATAGGTTTACCCTTCCGGAATCAATGACCTGGTAGCAGGTGTCGGCGAGTGAAACGGTACTATCTACCCTCCAGAAATCCTTGAACCTTCCGGCAGCGGCGGCTATGACGTGGCTACCTGAGTCGAAAACTATTTTGTAATCGCTGCCTACCAGCTTTACAGGATCAGCCATTGCTGTTATGCTGCCGACACCGGTTGAAACGAGATTACGTTTGCCTGAACGTGTTATCAGGAGTGAGGACAACTGATTATTAACAGTAGATACGGGTTCTCCATCGGCATCGATAAAATAAATGCCGGCGTGATTCTCGGATCCTTTAGAGGCATCTATGGCCCATATCTTTTTGCGGGCAATAATGTATTTGCCGGGCATAACCTGTCCTGCAATATTTTTAACCGGTGTTTTTTCGGTGAGAATTATCTCATCGCCACTCTCAAATAATTTTTCCAATGACCGATCCCTTAATACGCCATTGGATATCTGTTGGCCGGACAATGTTTTCTGAATATTTTTATAGGCCGGCGACATGCCCGGATATGCCCAATGTGCCGGGTAACTAAAGTTGTAAATGGGGTCGTCGAACTCATTGTTGGTGCGTGTGAGCAGCGGCTCACCGGTTTCGCTATCAAACACCAAATTACGGGTAGTGACCTTACTTCCTTTGTCTACTACCACAACACTATCGAGCATCGCAAGCTGATTGACAACTTTGGTAATGGCTGCAGACCTGAAGCGGTTGATCTCGGACTTGCGATACATCAATGGAAACGGTAGTATAAAAAAGCCGGGGAATGCCTTCATTTCCTGCACGACCAGATTGAGTTGTTTACTGGAATTAGTAGTGATCGATAACTGCTCCCGAAGGTCTACCATCACCTCTACTTCTTTTCCGATCTCAGCATTTTTTGTAATGATCCCGTTAGCCGAATCGATCACATCAACTTTGTTGGAAAGACGGCTGCCCAGCAAGTCGTTTTCGAGCCTGTAATAATTAATGGAAAAGTTGACCGGATGTTCCGGGTCATTTTGTGCATAACTGGCTGTACGCTTTACTTTGCCATTCATATCGTTCAGTTCCACTTTAAAGCCCTGCGAAAGTGAAACATAACTTTTGGCGTTGAAGTTGAAGAAACTGAGTGATGCAGGCCGCGGGTTCTGGTAAGTATACTTACTCCTGCCTTCGATTAACGGAGTATAACTCCAACGGGTAGGAAAATCTTTGGTGGTAAAAAACTCTGTTTCGGAAAACCCGTTTGCAGATTTATTGAGTTTATGAATGCTACTTACTTTTACCTTTGAATAACCAACATTAGCGGAAGGATAGAACGATTCCATGATGGGTTCATCATTGTAGAAATAATCTGTTGGCGCCAGCAAACCAACCTGTTCTTTATAAGGATCGGACGGGACGGTGAAAGGATTTTCTTCTCTGCCGATCAGGGGTTCATAGGATGCCACGCCGCTACTTATTGTAATGTTGGCACCGACTTCGTTTTTAATAGTAGTTGTATATTCATATTCCTGGCCATAAGTGGCTGATTGAAGGTTATTGGACGGGCCGGCCATTTTGTTCCAGTTGTCGAATATTTCAATTTTTTTGACGCGATGGCCGCCGCCATATTTTTTATATGCAGGATTGTCGAGCCTCGCAAATGACTTTGTAGTATTGATCTCTTTGCACCTCCCCTCATTGATCGTATACTGATAGAAACCCGCCGTAGCATTCTGGATATTGTCGCTAACAGTAGCCACCGCCTGCACCAGTGATTTGAAAGAAAAATTATCGCCAGGCTCTGAAAATGGATATGCTTTTGAATACAGGTTCATTTTCATAAACTGGGTAGCGGCCAGCAGGAATGGATTTTTACCATCGACCGGCTTAGGCCGGATCCAGATTATTTTGTCGGAAGGACTTCCTTTGATACCAAAACAGTCTGGGTCACCGATCGGGTCGATATTAATATAACAGGGAACGCTTTCGCTGCCTCCACCCCACACATCGGCTTTTACGTTCATGTTGAGTTTAACGAATATCTTACTCACCCCTTCCAGGTATTTCCGGTACAGTTCTGCTTTGGTGGAAACCTGCTCAGGAACCTTGATGAAAATATAATCGCAGGAGATGTAACTAACCAGTCCATCTGCGCTATGTGTGTATAAAAGAGGTTGAGGCGTTTCGGTGCTGGTTTTAGCAAACCCTGCAACTTCCATCATTTGCATTGCCCTCTTGTTCTGTACGTACCCGTAATCGTCTGCTTCGTAGGTTACGTTCATCTTGCCACCAGAAGGCAATAAAATTTCATTGAGCGACCAGGCTGAGGAATTTTCATTAGCGGTGGCAGCATTCTGTGTAGCATACGGAAAATCAGCATTGGGTAAGGCTGCCTGATTGGAAGCGGGGTTTTTATAATTCCCCCAGCGATCATACGATTTATTATTATATGCCGGGCCGGTGTTTCCAGTAACGGCGCCACTGCCATTGAATGTGTCATTATCGTAATGAAAAACGTAGGCATTCTGTACCCCCTTGTCATTTTTGTTGTAAGTGAACCAGATCTTACGGAGGGTGAGTTTGCCTACACCGGTAGATTGTGCCCCCGGATGGTCTTTACACAATGAATAATCGTATTCGAAATGCACGGTCTTCACAGGTTTTGCATTTGTCTGGCCATATTTTATCAGATCGGATTTTGTATACAGGTTGATCTCTTTTAACTGGTACATTTTCTGAGAGAGATTTTTTCCTCCATTTTCATTCACAACCCCGAAGGCGTCTTTCCGGACTTTTGCGGGATCGGTTTCGAGCACGAATGTGGCAATCATGTTTTTGGATTCAAGGGAATTGAGGTACCATATCTCTTTTTCGCCATAGGTGTAACTTCCCCTGTCATCCCTTTTATCTGACTTTAACCCTTCGGAATAGGCAGCAGTATTTAATTGATAAGGCGCCCTCCATTTGAAAGGCTGTCCTGAGCCACCATAGACCCTGGAATAGTTGAAACGTATGGCGTCGCCCTGATCGTCTTCGGTAATGCCATTGCCGGTGAGATCGACATAGTCAGCAGACAGTATAGAGGAAAGCATGAAAGACTGGGCGTAAGAAGGTGTGATCTCTTTGCTGTAAAACTGGTCGGTAAATGGAACCGCATTGTTGACGGTATTATCTACCCAGGGTGTATAAGACACCAGGCCGGTATTGATATCTCCATTACTTTTATCTACCGCGAATGACACTTCCCGCTGTGAGATGCTGTAGGCAGGAATGCCATACACGTATCGTTTACCGTCGGTATTGAGGACGGTAACTTCTGACAGGTGATTAGGACGGCGATATCCATCATTTCTTTTTATAGTGTGGTAATTGGTGCTGCAGCCAAGGGTCGGAACAGCATTTATGTCGTAAGTCCTGATGAGCGTATCCAGTGCGAACTGGGAAGCGAGGTCGGCGTTCAGATAACTGATCACCTGAGTACGTTTCTCCCTTTCTTTTTTGAAGGTTTTTGTATCGAAAGGAACGTTACCAATGAGTACATTGTTTTTATATTTATTCAACGACCTGCTGAGAACGGGGTCGGATGAATTGTTGCTGCCAATGCCTACGAGATCAATATTGACGAGGTTGGTATCGCCAATGGATTGCAGAAAGTTGTTATCTACTTTTGTTTTTTCGCCCGGATTCTTAAAGTATACCGGTTCAGCCAATGTATTGTCTTCGTTTTTATAAGCTATTTGTCCGGCGAGCAGATTACTTCCCGTGTTCCATGGGCCGGATACCGTCTGGTTAGTGGTTTTGTCAAAATCAACACCGAATTCGGCAATATGTCCCCAGCCACCTTCGAGTGACAGACTGGAAGATTTGGAACGGGTACGACTGGTATGATCGAAGACAAAACCAATGTCGCCGCGGTAAGGCCGGAAACTTCCGCCTATGCCTTCCCCAGAGATTGAATACAGATCATAGGTATATGATGGAACAGCGATGGTAGGTGTATTACTCCTGTAAGGGACTTCTTTGTCTCGGTTGAAATCGAGCAGCACCCTGTCGCCCGTATTTTTTGCATCCTGATAATGCATGTATCCGTAAGCAGGCAATACCTGAACAGTATCTTCGGCGGCAATATAATTTTTGGTGGAATATCCGGAAAGCCTGCCGTATATTTTAAGCCTGAATTTTTTGTAATTACCAAACCCCAGTGAGTAAGTTTGGCTTTCTGTAGTATAGGGCATATTAATCGAGGGAGTAAAAGCCGGCTTAACAAAACTCATGGCGGCAGTAGGGAAAGTGCCTGATGCACTTGCAGACCCGTTTACATCTCCTTCTTTGGTATGATATGAATCCTCTCTTGAGAAAGTACCTGTAAGGTTCATTTGCAAACTGCTTATGCCTGCGCGTGAATTGTAATTGGAACTGATGGTGGTCCCCAAACCAACTGTACGATCGCCTTTGGTAGTGAGGCTGACGCCAAACGAAGGTGACACATCGAGGCCGGTCTGGCTGTTGTTGCTCATGGAAAGCCCGGCAGTGAAGCGTCCGCGGGCGAATATGCCGGTATTCATGCTCGGGGTAATACCATAAAGTACCCCCCATCCTTTATAATTATTATAAAAAGCGCCCACCTGTGGTGTCAGGCCGAATTTTATTTTTTTACCTCCCAATTCCCATGACTTGCTGATACTTCCTCCGGAAGTTTTGTTTTCTTTTATATTCATCACTTTAGTGATGGAATCATTACCATTGAAATCGTCGGGCAGGCCTCTTACGTTGCGGTTGATACTGCCGGGATTAATGTTCCAGCCAAGGCCCACCCAGCTTGATTCCTGGTCCATTGTGATACCACTGTTGTAGTGGATGCTAACGGGATAACCACCCACATCCAGCAGAGGAATATTGTAGGAGAAGTCGCCGCTAAAAAGATCGACCATATTGTCGGTACCGATGCTTTTGAATGTCTGCATTTCAGGTTGAGATGGGCCCGGACCATTATCGTTTTCCTGATCGGGTATTATGGATGCCTGAGCATCGGAAGCGACTGGCTGCAGTTCCGAACTTGCAACCGGTAATAAGATCGGCGCAGGAAAAGGAGTTGTTTGTGTTTTAGAAATTAACGGATCAGTACTGCCCGGCCGGTACAAAGGTTTTTTGCCGTTTTTTTTTGCCGGGCTATAGGGCAGGTGATTGCCTGCAGCTAACGAACGATCCGCCAGTGCGGTGGCTGCAAATTGCCCGTAAAAAATAAACAGGAATCCCCAGGCTATCGGTTTCTTAAAACGTGTTGCAAATGAATTTACCATCATCTTAAAATTTTATATGGGCTTAGTTGGATTTTTTATAAAGGAACCTGACGGCTTTTTTGGCGCCACCTGCACCATGTACTTTAAACAGATAAATGTGATTATTTTTTACAGCAGGGTTATCGGTAAGATCAAGCTTTAGAAAATTTTGTCCGTAAGAAACTGTTTGCTGATTATTGGGTAAAGTGATGTTGAGGTTTGTTTTGGCAGTAACATCCACCAACTCCAATTCTATGGCCGGAAAGTTGGCGGTATTAATAAATTCATACTGCAATATCCCATTGCACACCGTGAAAGGCATTTCGTTTTCACTTTTCAGCCGGACGTATAATTTGTTTTCAGGAACGGGCTGATCGCCGGGCCTCACCACCCGGAAGGAGTAAACTTCGCTATTGCTTACAGGCACACCATTGCTAAGGGCTTTAACCTGCCAGGCATATAACTTACCGGTATCTAATGCCGCATAGGAAAACGGGTATTGCTGTGACGGAGCATTGATATATGACTGAGTGAAAACGGGATAGTTATCCTGAACAGCCGATGCGGGATTTTGTGTTTCCCAAACTTCGACAAGCGTGACCTGGTAACTCAAATTATTAAATAAAGAAACCGGAGCAGGCGGGAGCCAGGTGAATAACGGCCTGTCTTCCTGGATGAGCCCCTGGTCTTCGGGGGTTATCAGAAAAGGTGGTGTGGCGGGTTCCACTTCAATCAATACACAATCTTCAGCGAGCTTATCGAGCGCTTCGCCATTTCTTTTGAGAAGTGTAAAACATACGACGTACACCCCTACCGGCAGAAATCCATCGGGATCTGTATCGACGCCGTAATTGCTATTGAGGACATTGTATTGAATGGGTGCGATAATACCGGTAGAAACCTGCATGACACCAGGCAGCAGATTGAACTGCCTCCCGGAACCGCTTAATATGAGCTGCCCGGTAGTGGCATCGGATAAGGCCATATCCAATTTGACTTCGGTGGCGGCGGCCCCGGTGTTTACCAGGGTCATGTTCCATAACTGGCTCTTAAGGTTCAATCCTGCCTGGGGAACCTGAAGGTTTATCAGCACCTGTGCATTTGCCGAGGCAATGCCTGCGATTAACAGCAGGGTCAAAAGAAATCTTTTCATCGAGTACATTTTTATCGATTATATTTTCACACTTCGCCTATCTGAATATTCTTGTAAAATTTATGTTCATCATATCGCTCCTCAGAAAGCGGTAATTGTTGGCAGGCAAATAGCCCTGCTCGAAAACCGCACTGATAATTCCAATATTTTTTATGTTTAACTGCAGGCTTCCGTAAGGAGCTGTTTTATAAAACCTGTTATCGAAATTGCTGACTTTAAACCCTGCTCCGAACCTCCCGAGCCTGCGTACCGGAAAACTTATATACCCGTTCAATACTGTAAGATTGTACCCCGGGCTATTGTTGTATGACACAGCCCAACTCATCAACATGGTTTTGAAATCGAGCTGCTGATTGAAATAATAATTCCTGGCATTATAATAGGCGAAGGACGTGTCATTTTGATTGTTGTAAAACCGGCTGTAGGTAAACGTGGTAGTACCTGTAGCCCGTGAGAATTTATAAGTGTGGCTGGCAGACCCGTTGACGCTATAGAAACGGCTTTCGGAAAGCTGGTTATTCAAATAAGTAAGTTGTGATACGGGAACATACCCGATACTGATCATTGGGAATTTTTTGGCCCGATAGGTGGCTTGTATGCTTTTGAAAGTTGTGTTGGCTTTGTAATTCTGAACGATATATGGATTGGAAAATTCGTTGGTTTTAAGTGCTGCTGAAATGCGGAGCTTGCGGTTGAGCAATTGCTGATCGATCCTGACGTTCCAGGCACGAATGGCAGAGTTTGTCTGAAAGTTGCTAAAGGATTGGAAATTGGCCCCTGAATATTTATAGGCTGCTTCGATACGTGAATTTGTTTTGGGATAATAGGCAAGGAACTTTATGGAAAGGGCTTTATTCGTGTTGTCAGATATGGTAAACTTTTGCTTAGTGGAAGGATTTTTCCTGAAATCGGGAGAAAGTGATTGGGCGATTTCGGCAGTGAGCGAAGCAGTTTTACCGATCGCGTACTTTGCCTCGGCAGCAAAGCCTGTGATATCGATAGCATTGCTGCCTACCCCTGCGGCTGAAGAAGCAAACAGTTGCTTTCGGCCACGATAGGCACTCATGATAAAGTAGTTTTTTTCGAGACGCCCCACACCTACCCTGGCCATGTACATGTATTGGGGTGTCTTGTTGAAACGGTTGACCACAAAGTCACGGAAACGATAATCTACCGTGCCTGCAACCACCGCCAGATAGTACCAGGAATTATATTCGAAATTGAGCCCGGTGATACTGGTATTTTTTGTTGTGAGCTCTGAATAGTTCACTTGACTACGCCCGAGGCTTACCGAGCGTACATTCATGAAAAAATTGTAGGCTGCAGGAAATTTAACATCGAGATTGCCAAAACGGCCAAGCGAATCTTTTAATTGACGGGTGTCAAAGTTTCCCCGATCCTGGTTGATGAATTTTTTGTAACGGGCAATGTTATCCTTCATGTGCTGGTATTGAGCCTCGAGCTTATCTTTTTTCCTTCTTAAACTATCAAATTGATTTTTGGAATTTTCCCAGGCATTCAAAATACTGTCTGCCCTTTGCTTCAACTTCGGGATGGTGGATGATTCCATGCTGTCTTTTCCAACCGGATCAGGAATATTAAGAATTTCACGGCTTTCGAATATGTGCTGAAGGTTTATTGGATCGTTGACAAGTGAAAAGAGTTTGTTGAAGGAATCGAGCTTAGACCTGTAATCGAGTTCGAGTAATGTGTCATAGAGTTTTCTGCCCTGCTCTGCGAGTTGCTTGCGGAGGGCTTGCCGAAGTGAATTTTTATACAGTGCCGCATCGTAGGTAACCTGAACATCATTGATATCGCGAAAGAATTGCGAGTTGCTTCTTCGCAGCAAATATCTAACGCTCACAGGGATACCATAAACACCAAAGTTGAGGTTGCCGGTGGCTGAATGTTGGAGGATATTTTTTTCGACTATGGGGGTATCAATATTGGTGCGATAACTGAGGTTGTAGGTCATGATTCCTCCATTGAACGTGACCAGCTTTGCCGTGGATTTCTGTCCGTTGACAGAAAAAGAAGGAACAAATTTTTTGAGTTGTTTTTTGAACACAACGGTATCGCTCTGAGCCAATACCAGTTGGCTCAAAATAATCATAAGTAGGGTTAAAAAAATGAGCTTAGGGTGGCTCATACGTTAGTTTTGTTAGTTTGGGATAGGTTAAGGTAAACTTAGAGAGTTTTTAAAAAACATGAAATAGAAAGAAGCAAATTGAGTAGTTTCCCTCTTTCCGAAAATTACTGGAAGTCTTTAAGAGCAACACTTATTAAAGTATTTTAAAATGTAATGGCTTTAAAAAATGCCGTATAAATACTATGGTAATTTTACGTATTGTGAAAGATTTCCAAGTTTTTAACGCCAGGAATTTTAGTTGGATATTCTTTTTCGAAATGTTTTAATCAGCCTCGAGAAGAGTATAAAATTATACAGAAAGTGTAGACCAAAGACTTTAATGAGAGCTTTAAGCTTTGGTTGATTATTAAATCGAATCTGCCATAAATTAGTGTGCAAACCAATGCATTCCAGTTGATTTTATGTATTTTTGAGGAAGCACTGAAGTTCATTCTAGTTTGTATGGATCTAAACCAGATGGGAAGGTTACATAATCGGTTACAGAGGAAAATCAGAAAGCGTAAGTATTTGATTTTAAGCGATATTATTTTGTTGTTCGAATCCAATCCGGATCACAACATTTCAAGCCTGATTTTTCAGGCTTTTTATTTGCAATTAAATATTTACCCGCATAAAATTCAGCAGTTCGTTGCAGATAGAAGTAGTTGGTGACAACACCCTATACGGGGGCGGAAGAATCGTAACATACCAGCCAATATTTTACAATAGAAAATCACCTCTTAAAATCTCGGGCATCTTGTTTTCTCCAATGAACTATTACGCATATTGAGAAAATTACGATAGCTGACCGTAACCTCAAAGCCGCCCCTGGATTGGGATGCAGCTTTAAGCTTCGAAATATTTACGTCATAAGTGATCCCAATGCCCAGTTCGTAATAATCCAGTTTTATTACAGGGATCACAGCATCGTTCCAACGTAGAAAACTTCCTGCAGAAAGACTGACTGTTTCATCTTCATCCATTTTCAACAGATCGCGTTTATACAAAAAACCTCCCTGCATCTGGTTATTTCCTCCCTGCTTGAAATAATCCGCATACAGGATCAGGCGATGATAATCGCTCAATGGTGCTGATAAACCGGCATTGATCATTAGCTTGTTATTTAACAACACATCCCTGTTTGGCTCAAAGGCCACTTTAGGTTTGTTGAAGTGGAACCACGATCCCCCGACATAACATTTTACATCATTAGCCAAACTGGTACTGAAAAGTAAACCGGCCGACGCATCAAGATAGGTCACGTTTGTCCTCGTGAATATTTGCCGGGTAGGATTGGTATTACTATAACTGCCATTGACAAACTGATCATCAAAACTGAGCTTGGAAGCATCAAAACGCTGCTGTACAGGGCCAGCCATAAAACCCGCTGACAAATAGGTATCATTGTCTTCGCTCAGCGAGTGATGATAAGTAAGCACAGGTAATAATTGTGTCTTACCCAGTTTTGAATCGCCGGCGATATCATTGGTCATTTGTATGCCTAATGCCAGGTAATTATCTGAATACTGGCTGGTTCCGAATTTCAATTCAACGCCAAGCGCCTGTGTCTGGTAAGGTGTAGTAACACTGTTCCATTGATTACGAAAAGCCGCTGTAGCCCTGAAATCGCCGGAATACAGCCCGGCCAGCGCCGGATTCCTTAACAAAGGCATTTCATAAAACTGCGAAAAATTAATGTCCTGTGCTTTTACGCAAAAAGAACAAAAGATAAATGTTATGATCAGGATGTTGTGTTTCATGATAGCTTTCATTTTATTTGATAATGGATGTATTGCCTTTGTAAACGAATGAAGTTCCGTTTTCGCAGACCACTTCAGCGGTGAAGACAAATACATCCGGGCCGCCGACAATTCCTTTGATTTTTCCATTCCAGCCATAGCTGGCTACATTTGGCGGGAAACTGGTTCTTTCAAACACCAGTTCTCCCCAACGGTTGAAGATCCGGAAGAACTTAACTGTTACGATCCCCTTTCCACGGACCATTAAAATATCATTCACTCCATCGCCGTCTGGTGTAAAAGCATTTGGTATGAATACCTGCGAATTTTCGCAGAAGGTTTTTATGTTGAGGGAATCTGTTGCGCTGCAACCATATGCCGTGGTAACTTTTACCGTATAAGTGATATCCTTTTTAATGGTTGCCAATGGCACCGGGCAGTTATTACAGTTAAGATCTGCAGATGGTTGCCAAAGCCATTGTGTAATTGGCCCGTTGGTAACAGTACTGTTCAGCGGATGAATTGTTCCGGTAGACAAAGTAAGATCAGGCCCAAGGTTTACGGTAGGATATTTTCCTACGCCTACCAATACAAAAGCTGTATCGGTAAAACAATTGAACCCATCATACCCCACTACCCTGTACCTCGTGGTGGCAGTTGGTGTAGCGATGGGATTTGAAACGGTGGTACTGCTTAATGTAGCCCCTGGCGTCCAGGCATACCTCGCCGCCCCGCTTGCAAGCAGGTTGGCAGATTGGCCGATACAGATGTTTACATCCGGGTTGACGGTCAGGTTCATCGGTTGTATCACCGTAATAACAACGGTATCGTAGGCGGCGCAACCAAATGCGTTGGATCCCGTTACGATATAAGGCGTGGTCACTACCGGAGTCGCAATCGGATTAGGACAGGTGCTGCAACTCAGGCCCACGGATGGATTCCACTGATAAGCGGGTGAGCCGGTAGCATTTAACTGCACTGAATTGCCCAGGCAGATAGTAGTGCTGGTCGTAGCATTTACCACTGGTACCGGGCGTATGACGATACTGTGAAAAGCCGTATCAAAACAGCCTTGTTGTGTACCTGCGATGTAACGCAAATTATAGGTGCCCGGAATATTGAACAGATAACTGAAAGCTGGCCCGTTGGCGGTGACTCCATTTGATAAAACCCATTGCTGGATCGTAACCGCATCTGTAGAGATCACATTCGCACTGAAAGTGACATTCTGATTGGCACATTTTTCAATATCCCCGATAATGGAAGCTACCGGAATACTATTTACCTGAACATTCACCGGTACCTGAATCGTTTTTGTACATCCGCTGATGGAAGTAATAGTAATTTCAACGTTGTACAAACCAGTAGTTGTGTAAGTATGCGCTACTGATGTGCCTGAGCCGGTACTGCCATCGCCAAAACGCCAGGCGGTATTGGCCAGGCCGAAGAATGCCGAAGAAGTATCGGTAAACTGTACCCTTGTGCTTCCGCAAATTTGTTGAGAAGTATACCGGAATCCTGCCACCAGTTTATCGATCTTGATCGTATCAAGTCCTTGTATCGGGAAGGTACAACTACCCGAACCTTGCAATGTGACCGAAGGGACATATCGGCCGGGATTGGCATACGTATGGCTTACAGAATTTGAGGTAGTGGCCTGTGAATTTCCATCGCCAAAATTCCAGGTATAACCTGCTGCGTTGAATGCATTGGCTGTAAACGAAACCGTGGGCACGCAGGAATATCCTCCATTATAAACAAGATTACCCGACGGCCCGCTGATCGTTACCGTATCTCTCGTTTGATAAATACATCCACCGGGAACTTTTACGATGAGATCGACATAATATATTCCGGGAAGTGTATAGGTATGAACAATGCTATCCCCTTGCGCCGTATTGCCATCGCCAAAGTTCCATGATGCGGTGACCGATGGCCTTACCTTGTTAACGAAAGTCACTTTCAGCGGTGCACAACTGCTCACAGAATCGGACATGGTGAACCATCCTGTTAAGGTATCCTTTACAAGAATCTGCTGGTAGGCTGTGTCAACACAAACATCTCCGGAAGGATTATTCCGGAAACTTACCAGCCGTATTGTATATAATCCCGGAGAAGCATAAGTATGGGAAGGGTTGATCAACACAGATGTAATACCATCCCCGAAATTCCAGGCATAAGTATTTGCACCGGAAGACTGATTGGTGAGTTGTATCGACTGGCCGATACATACAGTGTAACTATTACTGATAAATGCCGCAACAGGTTTTGGATAAACAGTGATGCTCCTGGTAGCAATTGTATCGGTACAGCTGTTGATAGCCATCAGTGTAACATTGTACGTACCGGGAGTAGTGAAAGTATGATACACCGTATCGATATTATCAGTTGTTGAAAGTGTATTACCATCGCCAAAGTTCCATTCAAAACTGCTTGCTCCTGCCGAGTTGTTGATGAATGCTACCGTATGTGGACTGCATCCGAAATTCTGTGTTCCGTTGACATTAAAGTTCAGCTGGATATTGTTCGGGGCGATCCTGAGTTCGAAATGTTGTGTATCCGAACCGCATTCGTTCACGGCAATCAGCTGCACCTGGAAAGTATCTACCACCGGTGAATTGTAAACGTGTGTGACAGGCGCTTTTGAAGTAGTGACGAATGTACTTCCATCGCCGAAATTCCAGTAGTAAGTGCTGTTCAATCCGAGTGAAGTATTTGCAAAAACTACTCTCATCGGTGAGCAGCCTGTGCTACGATCCGGAATAAATAATGCCCTTGGCGGTGCTTTTACTCTTACGGTCCTTTCGAAAGTGATCGTATCACAAAGTGTTTCAATTTTGAGTTTCACTTTGTAAGTAGTGTCATTGTACGTAGGATTGATCGGGAAAATAATAGTCCCTGGTTGTTGAGCCGTCGATGTCTGCCCGTTTCCAAAATCCCAGTAATAATTATATAAGTTTATGCCAGGCGTGGTATTCGTGAAAATAACGCTGAGCGGCCCGCAACCTACCGTATCACTCAAGGTGAAAGAAGGTGAAGGCACTTTATAGGTATAAAATTTCGCCTCCATGCTATCACTTTTACAACCGAATGCAGAAACTGCTACCAGCTTGATGGTAACGGAATCGTCCGGTTGTGTAATGGTATGACCCGGGAAATTTGTTCCGGCACCGATGAATACGTTATCTGCATACCAATTGTAAATACCATTATTTGCCGGGAAAACCTGCAACCCTATATCGGCATTACCGATCACAAAAGGTGCGCATTTGATCGTAGCAGTTGGATTGAAGACCGCTTTTGCATCCGGGTTTATCACGACATTTATCTGTGCTCTGCTCCCTTCGCAACCTGCAGCGGTTGATTGGCTTACATAATAAGTCGTTGTGCCCGCAACAGCAGTAGAAGGTACCGGTGCCGATGGCAACGGTGTACCTCCGGAGGAAACGTTATACCAATTGAGCGTGCCGCCCGAAGCAGGCGTTGCAGTCAATGCTACAGCTGGTTGGCCGATACAATATGCAATGGGTGTTGTTACTGCCGGTAATGCACCCAAAGGGTTGATCACTACCAGTACCGAATCACTAAGTGAATTACAATTGTTGATCGTTACATATACATAATAATAACCTGCATTGGAGGCGCTTGCGGCTGTAATGGAAGGATTCTGCTGTGTGCTGTTGAAGCCGTTTGGCCCGCTCCACGTATACGATACCGTGCCGGGAGCAGTAGAAGCTGCCGAAAGATTCAATGTTTGTCCACTGCAAATAGCGCTGTTGCTCGAGGCTACAGGTGCAGAAGGAGGGTTGGGATCAGTGAGTGTTACAGGCCCAAGGCTGTTTGATACACATCCCAGCAACTGAACAGTAATATTTGTGTAGGTCCCTTGCGAAAGCCCGGTGATGACCACGTTCCCGGTTGCATTAGCCGTAATGGTGGCTAACTGGGGAAGAGTATTGTAATTATAATTTACCGTATACACCTGCCCTGCCGTAAGCCCTTGCAGGGTGATAGATCCTGTAATGGAACCACATGCAGTCGGATTTGATGGCACCGCCGTTGTGAGCACCGGTGTAGAGTTTACAACCACTATGGTATTCGCCGCTGCTGACACGCAAGCCCCCGGGCCTGTAGAAGTATAAATTACAGTATACGTACCTGCCGCAGCTGTGGTGATATTATTTACAACAGGGTTTTGCAGATTGCTGGTAAAACTGTTGGGCCCCGTCCATGCATACGACATTCCACCGGGTGTAGAAGTTCCGGAATTCAATTGAAGATTATTACCTGTACAAACAGGGCTGTTACTGCTTACAACCGGTGTAACCGGTGTTTGATTGACCACCACATTCACTGTAGCCGGAGCAGATGTACAACCCGCGATAGTAGCTATCACCTGGTATATTCCGCTATTGGCAACGGTCGCGTTTGGAATACTCGGATTGGGAATAGCGCTTGTATAACCTCCGGGGCCAGTCCAGCTATATGTTACCGATCCTGCAGATGATGTGGTAGCTGTTAAAGTGATAGAATTGCCACTGCATATAGGGCTGTTTGAAACTATGACAGGAGTATTGGGTGGTGTCGGATTTGATAATGTAAATGGCCCTGCAATGTTGGACACACATCCATTGGCTGTAACCCTGATGTTGGAATAAATGCCGGGCGCAAGGTTGGTGATGGTTACTACCCCACCCGCTGTTGCCGCGATGGCAATGGTCACAGGGTTTGTATTGAAATCATATTGCACAGCATAAGTCGTACCTGTGATAAGGCCTTTTAAAATGATAGTTCCATTCGTCACACCACATTGTGTTGGATGGGTAAAACTGCTATCGATAATGTGTGGCAAAGGATGTACAATGACTGCAACGGATACTGGTGCCGCCGGGCAGGATTGGCCATTGGTAGTTGCGGTAGCAATCACCTGGTAGGAACCGCTGGCAGCAATAGTTGCATTATTTATCACAGGATTTTGTTGCGTGCTTGCAAAAGCGTCCGGGCCTGTCCATGCCCAGGTTATGCTACCCGCTGTTGAAGTCGAAGCAGATAAGCTAAGGTTATTGCCTTCGCAGATCGGACTGTTGCTGACAGCTACTGGCAATGCAGGCGTAGGGTTGATCACCACAGGTACGGAAGCGGCAGGTGAAGTACATCCGTTGATGGTGGCTGTAACGAAATAAGTTCCGGAAGCAGCTACTGTAACTCCGCTAATTGTTGGGTTTGAAAGCGAACTGGTAAATCCATTCGGCCCGGTCCAGTTGTAAGTAACACCGGGGGTAGACGATGCTGCGGATAATGACAAAGTCCCGCCACTGCACATCTGCGGAACATTCGGTATCACAGGGGTGGCAGGTTGTGCAGGATTGGTGAGTTGTACAGGTCCTGCCTGTGCCGAATTACAACCATTGAGGGTGACATAAATATTGGTATAACTACCTGCGGGCAATCCGGTAATTTGTATTGTGCCGGTATTGGATGAAGTGATCGTTTGCGTTTGTGGGTTACCGTTAGCCAGATAATGAACCGTGTATGAAGTAGATGCATTTAACCCGGTGAGTGTAAAGGAACCATTGGTAGAGCCACAGTTGGATGGGTTTACAGAGGTCACCCCACCAATGGAAGGTATTGGCCGTACAATAACATTTATAAGCGACCGCGGGCTTTCGCAAGTTGAAACCGGATTGACCTGGCTCACATAGTACGAAACTGTTCCGATGCTGCCGGTAGAGGGTGTTGGCGCAATAGCTGTACCCGTGCCGCCACTTGATACGGTGTACCATAATAAAGTATTTCCGCCGGTTGCAGTGGCGGTTAATGGAACCGCATTTTCATTGAGGCAATATGATACAGGTGTGGTAACAACCGGCGCCGCCGGACGTGGATTGACGGTGATTGCAAATGTTTGTTGTGCACTGCAAAGCCCATTCGATCCCGTAACAGTGATCACCGCTGTGATGGGTGTACCACCGGGATTATTTGCCGTAAATGCCGGAATATTTCCACTTCCCGATGCAGCAAGCCCGATAGACGTATTGTTATTTGTCCAGGTAAATGTAGCTCCCGCAGGTGTGCTTGAAAAATTGAAAGGCCCGGCTTGTTCGCCTGCGCATAGGCTTGTTGCCGCGGGCACCGCGATCACCGGAACCGGGTTCACTGTAATAGATCGTGTAACGGTAGTTGTGCCGCATTCATTGGTAACCGCCAGCGAGACCGTATGCGTACCGGGCGTATTGTAAAGTATCGTACCGGGATTCGCTGAAGTGGATGATGCAGGTGTTCCGCCGGGGAAAGACCAGGCGTAAGATGTTGCACCGTTTATATAACAGCTGACATTAGCTGCCGGATTGATCGATTGATTCTGACAAATCGGGGTAAATGCATTTAATGTTACATTGGGTTTGTCTTTTACAGTCACTATTTTGCTTACAAGTGTTGAGGTACATGTCCCGCCCGGGCTTATCGTCGTTAATCCGATCGTGTATGTACCCGGATTTGTAAATTGAAATTGCGGATTTACTGAATTTGCATTGGTGCCATTCAGATAATTGAACCCTGAAACAGCAGGAGTACAACCCGCTGCAGATGTATAACTCACTGACCACTGATAATTATTTGCTCCGCAAAAAGCCGCCGGTGAAGTGTTTGTCGTATTAACTATTAATGGTACACAACCGGTGTTTTGATCAATATTGAATGCAGCAACCGGCGCAGCGCTGACGCAAATTGTTTTTGTGATAGAGTCCCTGCCGCAAGTAGGGTTTCCAGTCAATAATTTTATATCGTAATTGCCTGGGGTATTGAAGTTAATGATCAGTGTAGCTGAACCAGATACCCAGATATTAGTATTTGGAACACCAAAATCATTTCCCAAAGAACCTGAGCTGATCGTCCAACCCGTAGCAGGAATAATTTTCCAGACAGATTTTCCCGGAGTACATATGCCATTATTAATATCACTGTTGGAACCAGTAGTGTTTGTAAAAGTTACATTATTGGTCACACAAACAGTATCCTTCGGAGAAATAGTAAATGCAGGGTTTGCTTTTTGTGACACGTAAATCGGAACTACCGAAGCGGTAGATGATGCGCAGGGATTACTCGCCTGAATGGAGGCGGAAAATGAATTCGGATAACCCGGGCTTGTCACACCACAACTTGTTACATTAAAATTATGACTAACAGAAAGAGGAGCAGGATGCGAATAAATCAGTGGTGGAGTATTATCATTGAAGGTAACCGTATAACTTGTACCCGGACTATTCGTTGTAGTTCCTGTTATTGGAAACGTCAATGTACTTCCTGTACAGATAGATGTGTTACCCGGGTTGCCCAGCCCCACTGCAGGGTTACTTCCCAGGAACACATAATAATCAGTAGTATCCTTACATCCGTTCTGACCGGTAACTATAAATTTCAACGGGGTTGTTCCTACCGGATATGTATGTTGCAATGAAAAAGGGGGTGGAGGAAAAGTTGCAGAGTTGTAATCCGGGCTGCCGTCGCCCCAGATTATCTGATAATTTGTATTCGTAGCGGCTGTGGTACTCATGTTATAAAAATCAAATACATCCGTTGACAGGTTTCCACATTTTTTGAAAAATTCCTTGTTATCATATATGCCGTACCCATCACCGTTCAATTTTGCATCAGGTATCTGGCGGATTGTAACGCCTACGGTCACTGAATGGGTACATCCAAATGAAGAAGTTGCCGTGAGCGTTACAGAGAAGGTTTGTGTGCCATTGCCCGGTGTACCGACAAAAGTGTGTGCGGGGTTTGCTTGTGTAGAAGTATTAGCTGCTCCGGAATTAGGGTCTCCAAAATTCCAGCTGTAACTTACCGCTCCTGTGGAAGTATTAGAAAATTGAACGGGAACCGTTCCACATTGATTGGTCGGAGATGCGGTGAAAGTTGCCACAGGATTAGGGTAAGCAAGCACCTGGAATGTATCTAAATAGACGGTAGGTGCACTTGGCAATGCGATCCTGTAATAGCCGACGCTTGTAGCATTGTAAGTTGTGCCCGTTCCCACAATATTCCACGGCCCTCCCGGAGTTGCTGAAAATTCCCAATTAACAGTTGCAGAAGGATTTGAGGCTGTTAGCAGAAGCGTTCCTGCCGGACAGATCCCGGGATTGCTTCCAGCATAAGTAATACTCTGAGCATTCACCACATTACTAAACAGCAATGCAGCTGCGGCTACACAAAATAGTTTCCACATGAGCGGTTAATTGTTGGTTTTGGTTATAAGGGCAACCAGTCAGCATTTTCTCATCTGCTAACCGGTTCGGCCAAATATATGAAAATTCAGGTTCCTGAATTTCCGGTTTAGCATAAACACCTGTTCTTTGATTTTTGTCAACCAGGCACAGGCATGAAAGTTAGATCGTTTCCAATTGCCCTGCATACCCTCGTCTGGGTATTGTTGGTCGTGATACCTAAGCTTCTTCCGATAAGATTGGAAATAAATGATACGCCGGGAATATTTCGGCTGATTCTTCGGCAACAACAACAGTAACTATTCCGTACTAACGGTTTAGTGTAAACGCTTCATGGGAAAAATCTGATTTTGAAATTTTCCTTTTTGATTTCCCGAAATTTCAGCCACCAAAGAATCAGTGGTGATCTTCCTGTAAGAAATAAACTGAGGGAAATCATGCTGCTTATTTTCAAATAAAAGTTCATCGGCTTTGCCGGAAATCTCTTGAAATCTTACAGGTTTGCCTCCATTCTGATCGGTTACAACCGGGATGAAGAATAACACATTATCTTTTTGTATGAGGTGGATAGTTTCCAGTAAAACAGTATCGCCGCCGCGGAGTTTATAGCTTTTACCCGTCAGTTCCATATCACCGGTTTTTAACCAGTTCTCGTAAATATCACCATTGGGGCGATGGTTTACCCAGGTACCGACGAGCCATGCTGCTTTGTGTTGTGCAGGCTCAGGAATATTCGATGAACTGCAAAGTGAAATAAGAAGTGTCGCGACAATCATAAATTTTAACTTCATGCAGGTCTTTTTTGAATTTTTAAAAAACAAACTTTCATTGTACATGGCGACTTTTGCGACAATCTATTTATACCTCATCCCCACACTATCATAATAATTTTTCAAGGTAAAGAACGCTTTTTTCTTCTTACCTGTTTCCGATATCAATCCCTTCCTGTTCCAGAAATCCTGGTAAACAGGATGAGGGCGCCGCGGCGAACGAAAATCCACCAGTATCCATGGCGTCATGCCCCGCAAGCCCGGAATGGCGCTCAGCATTTTAAACTGGTTCCGGTACAGCAAGTCTTGGAATTCTTCGCTCCAACGCGTGGCATCATCCGCGTGAAAACCGCCCAATGCATCGGCGCCAAATTCAGTAATGATAACGGGTTTGTTGAATTTCACATCAAAACGATAATCCAGCATCCCCTTTGTATCGCTGAAATACCAGCCTGCATATTCATTGAAACTTACCAGGTCGAGCTGCTCGCCAAGCGGATCTTCAATCACAATAACGTTGTCTTTGCGATGTACTTCCAGCGCTGCCGCTACCAGCCTGGTATCATCCAGCGAACGTGCATGGGATACCAGTTTGCCCATGAAAATATTACGTGGCTCACTGATGGGGGTTTCATTCCCTACAGACCAAACGATCACGCTTGCCCGGTTTTTATCTCTTGTAATAAGGTCGGTGAGTTGTTGCTGCGCATTGGCATAAGTAGCAGGGTTCTGCCACGAAATGGTCCAGTACACCGGCACTTCCGCCCAAACGAGCAAGCCCATTTCATCGGCCAGTTTTATCATTTGTTCGTTGTGCGGATAATGCGCCAGCCGCACATAATTGCATCCGAGTTCCTTTGCCCATTGGAGCATCATCCGCATATCAGCTTCTCCCCGCAGGCGGCCGGGGATCAAAGGATTTTCATCATGCATGGAAATGCCGCGTAAGAAAACGGGTTTTCCATTCAGCAGTATTTCCTGCCCTTTCGTCTCAATGGTACGAAAACCGATCCTGTCGGAAATGCTGTCGGTTTCGCTGTTGATGATCACTTTGTATAATTCCGGATGTTCAGGCGACCAGTAAGCCAGTTTTTTTACCGGCAAACTGATCAGCGCCCTTCCGGTTGAATCAGTAATGAATTTTTTGGTAAGTCCGGCTGTCGGTATCTGCACCGTAACCGTTTGTTTTGCAGCACCGGATAATTGAACATATCCTTCGATACGGAGGCCCGATTTTGACAATTGGATCTTATAATCGGCAATATAAGTAGTGGGCAATTCTGCCAGTAAAACGTCCCGGGTGATGCCGCCATAATTCCACCAGTCTGTATTAACTGTAGGTATCTCATCTGCATGACGGATGTTGTCGGCCTTTACCACCACCACATTATCACCTTGTTTCACCTGCCCGGTCACTTCAAATTGAAACGGGGTAAACCCTCCTTTATGTGTCCCTAATTTTTTTCCATTGAAATAAACATGAGCTTCGTAATTCACCGCACCGAAATATAAAAAGTATTTTTTCCCTTCCTTCGGCGCAGCAACAAATTTGCGCCGTAGCCAAACTGTTCCTTCATACAGCTGAAGCTTTTCCGCCTGCGAATTCCAGTCGCCGGGTATCTTCATGGTGGGAGAAAGATCGAAATCGTATTCGATCAGTTCACTTTTATTCGCTTGCTTTCTATCATCATAATACCCGCCTCTTCCTGATGCAGACTGATCGAAGGGCTGGCGGCGGTAATCGTAAAAGCCTGTTTCGTATGGATCGATGATGTAGTTCCAGCGGCCATTGAGACTGATGGAATTTCTGCCATAAATATTTTGTAAAGTGGTGGGTGTTTGCGCTTGCGCAAAAAATGCATTTGCAAAAAAGAAGAGGATAAGAAATATTTTTGAAAGAGGCATATCGATTTTTTTAGTTAACCACCAGGACTCTAAGATACAAAGGAACACAAAGAAAAAACGCTTTGACCGACCTCTTCGTAAACCTTAGTGCCTTTGCGTCCCGGTGATTTCCCCTCTCTGGTTTCAAAATTGTATATTGCAAATATATAATCAACAACCATGGACGTTCAGATTCATCCCTCGTGGAAAGAAGTGTTGAAAGATGAATTCAGCAAGCCATATTTTCAGCAGATCGTCACTTTTTTGAAGACGGAAAAAGCTTTGCAGAAAACCATCTATCCCCCGGGGCCACTCATATTTAATGCATTTAACCAGACGCCGTTCGATAAAGTGAAAGTGGTGATCATCGGGCAGGACCCTTATCACGGGCCTAACCAGGCGCATGGGTTAAGTTTTTCTGTGCAGAACGGTATAAAGCCGCCGCCGTCGCTGGTGAATATTTTCAAAGAGATACAAAAAGACATCGGTATCGATATGCCTGTTGGTTATGGCAATCTCACTTCGTGGGCACAACAAGGGGTATTGCTGTTGAATGCCGCGCTGACAGTCCGTGCCGGCGAACCCTTCAGCCATGCGAAATATGGATGGGCCGAATTTACCGACGCGGTGATACAGACCATTTCTGACAAAAAAGAAAATGTCGTGTTCCTGTTATGGGGTAAATTTGCGCAGGAAAAACAGGCCTTGATCGACGAGACAAAACATCATGTGCTGAAAGCAGCACACCCCTCGCCTTTTTCGGCAGATAAAGGGTTTTTCGGATCCAAACATTTTTCGAAAACGAATGAGCTGTTGATGAAGGATGGGTTGGCACCGATTGATTGGAAATTATTAACACCATAGTACACTGGAGTTTTAACTTCGGTTGTACCTTGAAGCTCCAGCTTCGAGTACGAACAATTTCCGAAGCTGGAGCTTCGGGATACAACCGAAGCTCCAGCTTCAGGATACAATATGAAAAATATTTTCGCCCGCATCTGGGCAATCTGGGGGATCATCAGTTTTATCAGCACTTTCCTGGTGATATTTCTTCCGTCGATGATAGCTTATCTCATCAAAGACCCGCTGAAAAGCCAGCGGTATTTTATTTACATTTCCAAACTATGGATGAATGTGTGGTTGCGGCTGATCGCATGCCCGGTGAGGATTTCCGGCCGGGAAAATTTTGCGCCTGGCGAAAACTATGTGGTGGTATTTAATCACAATGCATTACTTGATGTGCCTTTATCTGCGCCTTATGTTCCCGGGGCAAATAAAACCATCGCAAAGAAATCATTCGCGAAAGTGCCGCTGTTCGGGCTTTTTTACACCAAAGGTTCTGTGCTGGTAGATAGAAAAAATGAACAAAGCAGGGTTAAAAGTTATGAAGCCATGAAGCAGGTGTTGAGAACAGGTATGCACATGTGCATCTACCCGGAAGGCACCCGCAACCGTACCAGCCAACCGATGAAACAATTTTACGATGGGGCTTTCAAACTTGCGGTGGATGCGCAAAAAAAAGTATTACCCTGCGTGATAAAAGGCACTTCGACTGCCATGCCGATACATAAAGCATTTTACCTTTTGCCAACAAGGCTTAGTATGGATTTTCTGCCACCGGTATCCCCGGAAGGATTGGATGCGAAAGCGCTGAAGGAAGAAGTTTATGGCGTGATGCTGAAAGAATATACGAGACAATAAATCAATTGCCCCGGACTTAAGTCCGGGGCAATTGATTTATTGTCCTATAAAATATCTTGTCCTGTTCACCTTCAAATCCCGTAGCATCGGCGATTTCGGACTGATGTTGATGGTAAAATAGCGCTGCCTGTCGGAGCGGGAAACATTGATGGTCATCTGCCAGCAATGCATTTCCCTGGAGAGGTACATGCTGAGTAAGCCCAATTGTTTTTGAGTGATGTTGAAAGAGCCGTTCATCCCCAGCTTCCATTTTGGAGTAAGGTTGATGGAGCCGTTGAAGGTAAGATCCTGGTTGAAATCAACGGTAGATCTATTGGTGCTTTCAATATAATTTCTTCCAAACCTTAACGAGTAAGAAAAATCGACGCTCCACGGAATGCTGAAATCTACAAACTCCCCGGGATTGTTCCGGATGTATGCAGCTTCCTGCTCATAGTCGTTGATCGGCATTCCGATGGCGCCGGCATTTTGCTGCAGCAACGATTGATCCGCCAGTTCTGTACTCGTCTGTTTGGATTTATCACCACCTTTGAAGCCGCTTTGTAAGGACACGCTACCTGAAGTAAGTGTACCGAGCGATAATGGCCTGTTTGCCCACACCAGTTTATCTAACCTTCTGCCATTCAGGTTTCGCTGGTATGGATCAAAAGTGGCGCCGGCAGTAATGTTGACCTTGTCAAAAAGATTGCTCCTGGCCGATAAAGTAAGTGGCGACAAACGGAATGAATCCGCCATAAAATTATAAGAACCATCGAGGCGTAAACCATCTATCAGCGTCACTTTTTTCAGCCCGCCATTGCTGGTATCTTTTTTATTTCGCACTTTCATGGAAATATTATTATCAAGACTGAAGCTTAACCCACCAAATTCTCCGCGGCTATAAGTCCCATAAATACTGGATTCATATTTGGAAACGTAAGCCGAGTCATTCAGTGAATTGATCTTTGTTTTGTAATAACTTGATTTCACCAGATCAGGTTTATAACTCACCGACATCGACGGACGTATCTCGTGGCGAATAGCCTGTATCTTGCTGCTTTTTTTGAAACTGTACATACCGAAAATACGGGTGGTGGCGCTCAGGCTGAACGACATTTCGCGGGCAGTGTAAAAGCCCTGCTTGCGTGTAGTGATATTGGTATCCAGCACATCATTCCAGGTACGGGTGGTTTGTTCCATATACCATCTTTCCGAATAGCTGATGCCAGGCGAAACCTGGAACACGCCTATCTGCGGAAGCGAAAGTGTAAGCGGTACCGTATGGCTTGCTCCCCACTGCAGGTTATCTTTTATCTGCTGGCCGATACGTTTGGCTGTATCCACAAAAAAAGTCTGGCTCTTGGTATTCGTGGTCAACGCTATCCCGAGGTTTTCGTACCATTTATATTCACCTACAAAATCCTCGTTTTTCCTGCGGAATGGATAAAGTGTCTGTACGTTGAAAGCCACATCCGGGATGTTCAGGTTGATGACCCCGGTATTGGTATTCTGGCTATGGTTGGCACTGATGATGACGCTATACGGTTTGTCTTTCCAGGTTTTGGAATAAGCGATGGAAGACTGCATCTGGTTGGTGAAATTCTGCGTGGCATTATTCGGCACCAACTGGTTGAATTTACTGCTACCTGCCCGTACGTTGGCCGAGAAAGTCACACCCGGCCTGGCTTTCGTGTCCATCGTATGCGTCCAGTTGATGTACATGGTACGGGTAGACGGCTGATCGAGCGGCTTTGTTTTTTGAATGTCAAAAGAAAGGTTTCCCTGGTAATGATAACGCTTGTAATAACGCGGGTTGATAGTCGCAGCCCAACCGCCGTAAGAATATAATGTACCCCGGGTGATCACATCCCAGTTCGGACTGATCACTTTATAATAACCTAATCCTTCCAACGCGATACCATATTGATCATTGGCGGTAAATGTTGGCGCCAGCAAACCCGAATGCCTTCCCTGCGCCAGCGGGTAAATACCGAATGGCAATACGATCGGGACAGGCACCCCTTCAAACTCGGGATGCACCGGCCCGCTGAAAGCCATCTTTTGCGAAATGAATTTGATCTTGTGGCTTACAAATGCAAAGTGCGGAGTATCCAGGTTACAGGTGGTGAATTTTGAATCAAGAGCATAGAATACATCCTTACCCACTTTCTTGATCGTTTTACCCGAAACAAATATTTCCCCTTGCTGGGTATAAGTTCCTTTGGTAAGCCCTTTCAATGTCTTCATGTCGAATACGATACTATCCATCACCGCTTTGAAATCGGGCTGATTGAAGGAAACAAAAGATACTACTTTTCCGGTGCTGTCTTTAACCAGATGTGCCCGTACCAAGCCGGTCTTCTGGTCGTATTCAATCTCAGGGGCACCAAGTTCGTTGTCGGTATATTTGATCGAAGAAGTTTTGCCGTAGAGATACATTTTTTTCGTCGGCACATCGAGTACCATCGAATCATCTGCATGGTACACGACCGGTCCGTCGAGAGTATCTTTGGATATCCTGTAAAGAGAAAAGCTATCGACCGTATTTTTTTTATATACGGTATCTCCTTCCGCGGTAATGCTGAATCGGGCGGTATCGGGTTTATTTTTGGAAGAATCTGTCTTTGGAATAAGGACAGGAATCATTTTTTTGACCGGGGGCGAATCGCTTCCCAGCAAAGGTTTTACGGGAGGGCTATCAATTACCTGCCCAGTTAAACTAATGTGAAAATTGCCGGATCTGGTGTTTAATCCTGTGCTACAATAAGTTAATATTACAAACAACAATACGCATAGCCAAGCTAAACTATATTTTGCCTTACCTTTGTTTCTGTTGCTCATAAGTGTTGAACTGCAAAAATAGCCATAATAATAAAACTGATTGTTAATTATTGAATTATAACAAAACCCATTAAATACCGGACAAATATGTTGAATAAAAAAAGACTGATCGTTTTATCCCTATTTGGTTTTTTTATTACCTCCAATCATTTTTCTCTTGCGCAAACTACAAAAAAATTAAAGACCATCGTTGTCGATGCCGGCCATGGAGGTAACGATGTGGGCGCTACCGGCCAGTATGAGAATTCGTTGCGTTCAAAAGAAAAAGATGTAACGCTTGCCATTTCCAAAAAACTGGTGGCCGAACTGAAAAAGCAGATGCCTGAGGTGAACGTGATCTCCACCCGTACTACCGATATTTATCAGAATCCACGTGAAAAGGCAGATATCGCCAATGATGCACACGGTGATCTTTTTCTCTGCATCCATGCCGATTCAGGCCCGTTGAAAACAGGCCGTCGCCAGATCGGAAGCCGTGAAGTGACGCGTTATAAGATCACTTATACGGGGAAAGGCAAAAAGAAGAAAAAACATTCCACTCCCTACCAGGTAACCGAACCGGTGTATGAATATTACAAGTTGCCACTTACCAGGAAAGGCACCAGCGTGTGGATATTCGCTGCGCACAAGACCACCGATAAGTTGAAAGCGATCATGAAGGAAGAAGGTGATTTTGAAATTGAGACCAGCAGCGACTCTCTTTACACCACTTTTGACCCGAACAAACCGGAAGACAGGATCAGGGCGCAGATATATGCCAAAAGGTACCAGGAAAAAAGCAGTAAGCTCGCCAAGATGGTCAATGACGAGATCACCGAAACAGGCCGCGAGTCGCTAGGTGTGAACCAGCGCCAGACGGGTATATGGGTACTGCAGGCCACAAATATGCCGGCGATACTGATCGAGACCGGATTTATCAACAATCCTGAAGACGAACGCTACCTCAATAGCGAAAAAGGACAGCAGGAACTGGCAGAAGCCATTACCACAGCAGTCATTAAATATAAAAAAGCGCTCGAAGACGATAAAATATCTGCCAACTAGGCAATTTTTTTGGCTAAAATATGATTTTGGCTAACTAATTGGTTAATACCTGTGATACAGATAAAAACCAAATCATCATCAAAACTATAACAGGTGAAAATTTCTAATGAGACGAAAGTAGGCGCTATAGCAGTAGTATCGGTAACGTTGCTGATACTGGGGTTTAATTTTTTGAAAGGAAAAAAGTTATTCAGCAAAAGCACTACCTTATACGGGGTATATGGTAATGTACAGGGATTACAAAATTCCAACCCTGTTGTAATCAACGGGTTGCAGGTAGGTACCGTGTACAAGATCAGCACCGATAAAGATATGAGCCGCATCAAAGTGGAGTTTAATATTACGAAAGACATCAATATCCCCAATAATTCCGTGGCGATGATCAAACCCAACCCGATCGGGACTACCAGTGTGGAAATAAGGCTCGGCGATTCGAAAGTAAACCTCAACAGCGGGGATTCCATTTTTACAGAAGCAAATGCAGGCGTTTTCAACGATATTTTGAAAAAAGTAAACCCTGTTTTATTTGAAGTACAAAAAGCGGTAAGTTCGCTGGATACTTTGATCATTAACATAAACTCCGTCATCGATCCACGAACAAAAGGTAATATCGGTTCTACTTTCGAAAACCTGAAGACGATCACCAACTCGATGATCACTTCTACCGCTTACCTGGAAAAACTGTTGAATTCAGAAACAGGGGTTTTGGCTAAAACCATGCAGAATGTAAATTCTGTTACAGGAAATCTTGCTGCAAATAATGAAAAAGTGACGAGTGTGATGACCAATCTTGATAAAACAACTACTAAATTATCACAGCTTGATTTTCAGAAAACACTCAACAGCCTGGATAGCACGATCACAAGCCTCAAAAAGATTGTAAATACGGTGGATAGCAAAGATGGAACCCTGGGTAAACTGATCAACGATCCGACGCTTTACCAGAACCTCGCTTCTACAGGAAACAAACTCAATCTCTTGCTGGATGATATCCGCGTGAACCCGAAAAGATATGTGAGCATTTCCGTATTCGGCAAAAAAGCGAAAGGCGATCCGTTGACAGTACCGTCTCCGGATACCTTGAATTCACCATATTATATAGAGAAAGTGCCTAAGAACTAGCTTACCTTAGTGAGCTGAAAAAAGCCACGAATGCACGAATTAAATACAAACAGGATTTTTGCATTTAATTCGTGCATTCGTGGCAAACTTATATTTACAAAACTGTGAGAACTCTTTTTAAACATTTTATGACAATGATGCTGCTGTTGGCAGCATCTGGAGGTTATGCCCAAACCACCGGCACATTGCCCATTGCCGGGCCGCAGGATACCACCAGGTTGATCGAGATCTTACCGGGAAGCCGCAGCATGCGCCAATTCCAGAAAGATTCTACTACCCTTATCACCCTTGCAGGAAACGCGGCAGTAAAACAGGGTAATACATATATATACGGTGACAGCATTGTGGTAAACCAACTCACCGGGATCGCCGAAGTTTTCGGAAATGTTCATATCAACGATGCCGACAGCGTACATACTTATGCGCAATACCTCAAATATATTGGTAAAGACAGGATCGCTTATCTCAAAAAAAGTGTACGCCTGACAGATGGTAAGGGCCAGCTTTTTACCGATGATCTGGAATATAATTTATCTACCGGCATCGCGACTTACAAAGGAGGTGGCCGGGTTGTTAATGGTAAAACGGTACTTACCAGTTCGGATGCGGTTTATTACTCAGATACCAAAGACGTGTATTTCAAAAAATACGTTCACCTCACTGATCCGAAGTATGATATCGTAGCAGACAGCCTGTTGTACAATACGCAGCTGAAGGAAGCGCATTTCATTTCCCCTACCCGTATCAAAACAAAAGAAGGAACGGTCATCAATACCAAAAACGGGATTTACAATTTAGAGACAGGCGAAGCAAGATTTTTTGATCGCACCGGCATCAGCGATGCAAAATCACACACGTCCATTTCAGCTGACAATCTTTTTTCGGATGATAAAACCGGCATCGCTGTAGCGGAAGGAAATGCCAAGTTTGTTGACACCTTGAATAAAGTGACCGTCATTGCCGGCAGGCAGGAAGTGAACAGGAATGAAAATTCATTTCTCGCAACGCGTAAGCCAGTGATGATCTTTTACGATAAAGGCGACAGTACTTATGTTGCGGCCGATACATTATTTTCCGGCTTGCGCAAATTTGACACGAAAACAAAAACGATCACGGTAAAAAAAGACACTCTCAAAACAGTGCTGTCGGTAGACCTTTTACACAAAGACACTTCGGGAGCAGTTCAATCATTACCGGTCACGAAAACAGATACGCTGACGAGCATTGCCGGTAAGCCAATATCCGACAGCCTTTCCCGTTTAAGCGGAACAGATTCGCTGAATAAACCTTCTATGGATAGCATACGGTATTTCCTGGGTTTTCACAATGTGAGAATATTCAATGATTCGTTGCAGGCTGTGAGCGACAGTATGTATTACAGCACGGAGGATTCAGTCTTTCGTTTGTTCAAAGCGCCTGTTTTCTGGAATGATAAAACGCAGGTGAGTGGCGACACCATGTATTTGTATACGCTGAACAAACAACCAAAGCGTTTGAATGTATTTTTCAATGCGCTGGTGATCAGTAAAGAAAATGATGCTATGTATAACCAGGTTGGCGGCCGTACGCTGAATGCCTATTTTGCAGGAGGAAGTATTGATTACATCCGAATAAAAGGTTCGCCCGCCGAAAGTGTGTTTTATCCGCAGGATGAAGACAGTGCTTATGTAGGAATGAACCGCAGCAGTGGCGATGTGATCGACGTATATTTTGTAAACAAAGAACTCAATAAGATCAAATTCGTCAACAATGTGGACGGAACCTTATTTCCATTAAGAACCGTTACGCCTGAACAGAAATACCTGAAAGGGTTTTTATGGCAGGATAAACGGAGGCCGAAGAATAAGCTGGAACTTTTTGAGTAATTGATAATTGTACAATGGATAATGTATAATACTTTTATCAGAAAGTATATCAATTTCAGCAAGAACTTTCTATTGAAAACATTATCCATTATCCACTAATTAATTATCCATTATATTGCTACTAAACTGCACCATTGAGCAAAATATTTCTCTTCATACTTCTATCGCTATTTTCTTCCGTTTGCTTTTCGCAGGAAGATAAATTCGTCGGTACCTGGCAGATGGATCATCATCCCGATGGCTCCGACACTACCCATACGCTGATAAAACTTGAAGTTGGTTTACCCGAAAAGAACCTGCTCTACCCTGCTCAGCTTACCATCAGCTATGGAAATTTTTCCGGCGTGTATGAGTTACTGTTAGTAAAGAAAGGATATAGCCAATTAGGCATCGGACGTGATAAAGCCCCGGTAAGCGAAATGCCTTTCAGCCTTGGTGGTTGGACAATTTTCCTCAATGGTACATTTGATATCGGAAGAAACAAATTGGGTACGCAGGTGTTAAATGCAAACCGTATCGTTTCCAAAAGATATGGCGTGGATATGCCGGAGCTGATGAGTTTTCCTGACAGTACCAGGTCAACAGCGATGCATATCCGGGATCTTTTGCGGGAGGGCAATATCAGCCTTGTCAAACTGAATGCAACGGCATGGGCGAGCAGCCGCACGATCAATATACTTACCCCCTATCTCTCCGATTCGTACCATGGCATCATGGATACGCTGAACACCAATATCAATGAAGCGCATCTCAGTTTTGCGGATAACAATAAAAGTGACAATGACTCGGTTTTTGTTCTGCTGAATAATAAGATGATCATCGACCGTACCGATCTCAGCCGCGAAAATCCAAAGGCGACTGTAACGCTGGATACCGGCATGAACATCCTGGTGTTTTTTGCCGACAATTACGGAAAAGTTCCGCCCAATACCGGCAAGATGACCGTAACGATCGGTCAGGATAAATTCATTATGAATTTTGCGAATCCTGAAAATGTTTCGGGGACATTCATTGTAGCAAAACTGTATTATTATCCGTTAAAGCCTTTGGTAAAAGCAGTACCGGTGATACGAAATATGAAACAGGGGAAATTGCCGGAAGAATTGTCGAGAAATACGAAACTGCTGGATGAAATACATACCGGGTCACACGAAGTGACGCTGGCCATCTGGGATGATGCATTAGAAGATGGTGACAGTATTTCGCTCAACATTAATGGCGACTGGCTCGTGAAAGGGTTTGCCGTAAAAAAGAAACCGCAGTTTTTGAAAGTGAAATTATTACCCGGGGAAAACAGCATCTTTTTTATTGCAGATAACCTGGGCACTATTGCGCCAAACACTTCCATACTGGAGATCATCGATGGAAAGCGCAGGCGATCGTTTATGATCAGCACGGATATGAAACAGAATAATCTTGTGCGGATAGTGTATGATTACGTTCCGGAGTAGCATAACTTCAAAGTATACTGCCTGGTGTTACTGTTATCATCCTGAGCTTGCCGAAGGATCTATCTGAACCGAAATATCCTTCGGCAACCTCAGGATGAAGTCTATATTTTTTGAACTATCTTTAAAATAAAACATTCTCCATGTTGAAAAAAATCCTCTGCCTGTTCATTCCTGCATTTTCTTTAATAAATTTTGCGCTGGCGCAAAAAAACGGCATACTACCGTTAACGGGTATACGCTTTTTCAATGAAGGTATCTGGGCAAAAAATATTGATGTGAATGTGGATGGCTCGAACCTGCTGAGCGACCGTGTTGGTTTGAATAAAGAAGTGGAGATCAAACTGCAGTTGCCGACAGGTTTTACTCCGGCGGCCGGCAATTTTTTCGCCGGAGCAGAAGTCACTTTACTTTCTTCCCGTGGAGCGGTGCTTTCAAAAACCCCGAATGTTTTCAGCATGAATGAAGCCAAAGGCATTGCGCCAGCGGCTTTCAAAGAAGTGATCGTAAAGGTTGGATTACGCAGCGATATCATTAAAGCCGAACCTTCGGTAACCATACAGGTCCGTTTTTATGATCTTAAAAGTAAAAACCAGTTGCGCCTGGAATTCCCGGTAACCATTGCCCGGCCGGGCGAACCTTTGCAGGTTTCGAAACTGGCGGTCTTTGTAAAAACAACAGATGGCTCACCTGCCATTACCAGTATGCTGAAAATAAAAAATGTGGAAGTGACCGTAGATACTGCCATCAGGGTGAATCCCAAAATGGCTTATATCAGCCTGGACATCCCCGGGATTGAAGGTACCAGCATGGATGATGTGCTTGCAGGCACGGAAACTTTTTGGGTATACGATGATAAACTGAATAGTGTAAAGACTGCTGACAAACTATTGAAAAAAGTTGGCGGCTCCATGGAAAGCAGCATTGTCAATTATGTTTTGAAAATCCCTTACAAATTAAAGACTTCCGCGGCGCAGAATTATGTGGTACGTTTTCGCTGGGAAAGTAAGGATAAGAAGAAGATATTCGATATCGTGGTGGTAAAATAGTTTAGAGTTTAGAGTTTAGGGTGTAGGAATTTGCTCCGTTGGAGTGAGGCTCTAAACCCTAATCTCTAAACTTTAATTTCTACTCTTTCTTTTTATTCTCTTTATACCTCATATCCGCCGTACCATCTTTCTTCAGTTTCTTATTTGCTTTATAACGTTTATCCGGCGTACCATCAGCCTTTAACTTTACGGCTGTAGCTGGTTTTGCAACAGTTGCGGGTTTTGCCGCCTCGGCTCTCTTAGCCGGTGTAGCTGTTTGGGCAATTGAAGCCGTTGTTGTTGCCAAGAAAAGTGATAAAGCCAACAGGATCTTTTTCATGATGAAGTAGTTTTATTTTTCATAAATATCTATTTTTTTTATGAAATATTACCTCAATCTATTCCGGTTTTCATCTACAAGAACACTGATATCTAAACTTTACCCTATTTTGGCATAATATTTTTATAACAATGGAAAACAATTATTATGAAAATATTCCAGCTTTTAACCATCGTAAGTCTTACCGGACTGTCAATGACAGCGTGCAACGACTCAAAAAAAGAAACCACTACTCCCGAACAAACGCCTGTCGCTGTAGTGGCAAAAGACGCCAATAAGGAAGGTGTGAAAACAGAAGTAACTGCTGAGCAGGTACCCGATACCATAGAATTGCTCTTCGCAAAGAAATATCCTAAAGCCAGCAAAACCACCTGGATGAAGTATGAACCAGTAGAATCGGACGACATGAAAATGGATGACCAGTATTATTATGCTGTGTTCAATAGCGAGGGGGCCGATTACACAGCCTGGTATAACAACCGGGGCGAATGGGTAAAAACATCTACGAGGGTGACCGGCAACGCCAATTTACCCGATGCAGTCAATAAAACGATCAATGCACAATATCCGGGTTATACCATCGTGGAGATCGATAAGGAAAATGATAAGGATATGGATATGTACGAGATCGAATTGAAGAATGGAGATAAAAAAGCCAAGTTGAAAATTTTGCCCAATGGCGAAGTCTTCAAACGTAAGGAAAAATAATTTTAATGGATAATACCATAATGGATAATGGATAATTCTCTCAAGCTGTAAATACTTTCGTTAACGGGAAGATGTTCGGTTTGAAAACATTATCCATTATCCATTAATAAATTATCCATTATTTAAACCCGGCCCAATTTGGTATAAAAATCTCCCCATTTTGCCCTTTTCTCTACTGAAATTGCTGAATTTCATATAAAAATGCCTGAGCCAATACTGGCATTTGTGCCGCATTTCCCCTATTTTTGCCGTCCAAAAAATAGACTACTACTTATATGGACAAATCATTGATTTACGTCATTCCGGCAATGGGCATCGTAGGCTTGTTGTACACTTTTATTAAATATGCATGGGTTTCCAAGCAGGATGCAGGAAATGCCCGCATGAAAGAGATCAGTACTTATATCGCCGAAGGTGCCATGGCATTTTTGAAAGCGGAGTACAAGATCCTCGCTTATTTTGTGATCGTTGCTGCGCTTTTATTAGGCGTAATGGGTTACAGCAATGAGAACAGCCATTGGAGCATTGCCGTAGCATTCATACTGGGTGCGGTTTTCAGCGCACTGGCAGGTTTCATCGGTATG
>Ga0247813_10000189_pt1 | contig 71721 bp, 62 predicted proteins | sample UWRJL169409C1_FD_180719 | JGI IMG/M metagenome (GOLD analysis project Ga0247813, IMG submission 180719) | Plant litter microbial communities from Arlington Agricultural Research Station in Wisconsin, United States - UWRJ-L169-409C-1 | ecosystem: Environmental > Terrestrial > Plant litter >... | reverse complement strand
GCGGACCTTCTCCGCCAGCGCAATGACGCCGTTCCACATCTGCTCCCCGTTCAACGCGTGATCTCGCCGGGTCGCGTCAAGCGTTGCTAGGATCGGTACTGATGGGCTGGTGGTCTCGAACAGCTCATAGGCCATCCACAATCGCTGGCGATCGATCAGGTCGCCCTTGGCGACGATTACCGATCCCTGCGCGAGGGCCCCCATCGTCTTATGGGCGCTATAGACGGCGGCATCCGCCCCCTTGGTCAGCGGATCGTCAGGCAGTCCCTCACAAAATGCGAACGCACCACCCCAAGCGGCATCGACGATCATGGGAATACCGTGATCGTGACAGACAGTGGCGAGTGCCGCGATATCGCTCGTCACGCCGTAATAGGTTGGGCTGACGACGATGAACGCCTTGGCGGTTGGATTGGCCGCCAAGGCGGCGTTCAGCGCCTGCGGCTCAACACCATGCTCAATGTCCCATTCCCCGTCGATCTGGACCGGCACGATGGCGGCATTGAGCCCCGTCGCGAGCGCGTAGGTACGCTCGGCCTTGTGGGCATTCGCCGCGACCAAAATGGTGTCACCTGGTCCGGCGACCGAGGCCATAACCGTGTGAAGACTCTGGGTGGATCCGCCGGTTACAAACCGACAAAAGTCTGCATTCCAGGCCTCCGCCGCGATCTCGTGCGCACGTTGAAGGGCCAGCTTGCCCTCAGTACGATCATCAAGACCTTTCGGCGTCAGCACGTCGGCTTCGAAAACGCGCTTGCCCAGCAACGCCTTCATCCCGCCGGGGATGGCCGATCCCTGGTTGTGGCCCGGCGCTCCAAATCCGATGACCGGCCTCCTCTCGATCGCCGCCAGCGCATCGGCCAACGGCGCACTCTTCTGATCCATGCCGAACCCTTTCCTGATCGAGTGGGTGAAACGCACGAGACCTGGAAAGCCGCATCCCTATGATTGATCTTCTTTGCAAACCAAGCGGTTATCTGCCGAAGGCAGACATGGATCAAACCGTCCGCCTATCTGTTTGCGGCACTCGCTGATACCAAAGCCCTTGTCCAACATGCTCTGGCCATTGGTACAAAAGAGGAAGATTTATGAGGAACGAGATACCGATCAACGTCAACGCAGCAAGTGCGGCGGAGTTTAATGCCATCCCGGCGTTAGCTGGGCATGGGTTCGAGATCGTCCGCTATCGGGAGGAACGTGGCGGGTTCAGTGACCTCAGGCAACTCGACGAAGTACCAGGTCTCAACGGTAAGGCCGATGGCGCGACTGCTTCACTGACCGTCGGCGATCGCTGAATCACGCGGGGACGAGGCTTTGGAACGCGGCGATAAGAGCCTGTTCGTTGATGGGCTTGTCGAGAACAATCATCGATGGGCGACTTACATGGCAAGCTTCACGCGTGCCGGTCACGAAGATCACGGGCGTTGGCCCATGCTCCAAAATGATGGCCTCCACCGCGGCAGGGCCGGTACCCGCCGCAATATTGACGTCGGACATGATAATGGAGGGAGGCCGCAATCTGGCGGCATCGATTGCCTCGTCTTGTGAGGCAGCTTGATCAAACGATGTGCCGCCAGCCTGTTCGATCAGCTGGATGATGTGATCGGCGATGAGGAAATCATCCTCGATGACGAGCACGTGGCACATATGACAGATCCCAATAAGCTGACCTCTTAACCAATGTGATCACGCGATGGGCCCGCGAGAGGGTTAATAAATGTCAGACAAAGGTAGGAGCTTAGATCGGCGCTTCGATCGCGAAGCGAACACCTTCCGGCAGATATTGGATTTCCGCCTTGCCACGGATGTGGCGTGACAAGACACGCTCAATCATTCGCGTACCAAATCCAACACGCGTTGGCACGGCAACAACAGGACCATCCTGCTCCGCCCAGGAGAAGGCGAGCCGGCGTTTTGTCGCAGTGCCGTTTAGGTCCCAGCGTATGGCCACCTGACCTTCCGGTACCGAGAGCGCACCATATTTGATCGCATTGGTCGCCAGTTCGTGCAGCGCCATCGACAAGGCAAGCGTCACTTCCGGGGTGAGCCGTATCGTCGGACCAACGGCGGAAAACCGTCTGCCGTTGCTGTCCATGAACGGCGCCAGCACCCGTTCGACGATCTCACCAATCGCCGCGCCTTCGATCTCGTCCTTGAGCAGCAGCTCGTGCGCCGAGGCCAAGCTGGCGATGCGACCCGACACCGCGTCCCTTGCCTCACTAAGGGACGCGGCATCGCGTAGCGTCTGACTGACAACGGCGCTTACCGTCGCAAGTGTGTTCTTTACGCGGTGCGTCAGCTCATGCGCCAGAACCGACCGTTGCTCCTCGGCAAATTTGCGCGCTGAAACATTGCTCGAAAAGCCTGACACCGCCAACGGTGTCCCATCCGCGCGGCGCTGCAGCGAGCCCTGTGAATGGATCCAGCGTTGCTCGCCTTCAGGCGTCAATATGCGGTATTCGACGTTGTAACGCGTGCCATGCTCGATAGCACTGTTCAGCGAGGTCGTGAGGAGGTCTCGATCCTCTGGATGAACGCATGCCAACATACCTTCCATCGACAACTTTTCGCCGACAGGCCGTCCAAAGTTCGTCAGGCAACTCGGCGAATAGCTTAGCCGCCACTCCGGCAGGTCGATGGTCCAAGTGCCTAGTCCGCCAGCATCGAGCGCAAGTGCAAGGCGCGCCTCCCGTTCGGCTAGCGCAACTTCGCGCTTCACAAGCTCGGCGCTCAGCGTGTCGCGGTCGCGTTCCAACTGCAAAAGCCCGTGGCGCTCGAGCGTGACATCGAGCTGGGACGCAACGAAGTAGCGTAGGCTGCCGGACGCGTCATGCACGGGCGCGACCATGAGTCGGTTCCAGAACGGCGTACCATCGCGGCGATGATTGAGAAGATCGATATCGATCGGCTCACGGCGAGCGATCGCGTCCTTCATGCTTCGCACGTCGGCCTGATTGGTCAGCGGTCCCTGCATGAAACGGCAGTTCCTCCCAATAACCTCGATGGCTGGGAACCCGGTCAAAGCCTCGAACGCACGGTTGACGTAAACCAGCGGGTTATCCGGCAGCGTTGGATCGCTGACGACCATCGGCGTGATGCAGTGGTCGAACGCCGCAACGAAAGGGTCGTGCTCGTTGAGACGGGACGCAAACGCGTCAACAGCCTCCCTTACGATACCTGAGGCATCGTTCGGTCGAACAGGCGAAGGTGGGAGTGGCTGACGGTCCAAAGCCGGAACGGCCTAGCGGTAAGACGTTGATGGATCAACGTAATCGAAATTTGGTAGAACTTTTCTCATCTGTCGTCCCATCTCGTGAGGCCATGAACCTGCCGCTTATCGTCCGGAAATCAGCGACTGGTCTGGGACCACTCTGCCGCAAACGCGGGTGCGGCAATAAAGCTCGCCGGCTGCGGGGATACAGGCGGCGGATCGCAGACACCCTCTTCGATGTAGCGCATCGCCGACATCAGACCATTCCGGGAGAAGGGCTTGGGTATGACGCCATGGCCACCGGCAAAGTCGGCTGGAATTTTAAGTGGGTTTGCAGTGACGAAGACGACTATCGCGTCCGCCCATCGCTTCCGGATCAACGCACAGACATCCAGGCCGCTGGTGCCTTTCGCAAGCTGTATGTCGACAAAGGCCAAGTCCGGGTGGAGATCGCCTGCCAGGTCTTCAACTTCGTAGAGAGACGCAGCCTCGCCGACGACATGGTGACCGGCGTCTTCGATCATCGCTTCGATATCCATCGCCAAAAGAGCTTCGTCCTCGACGATCAGCACGTTCAACGGCGGTTGGGCACGTACACTCATTGATCGTCTACCCGGAATGAGAGAGATACCCGAACACCGGGGGCGGCGTCGGACCACACCACGTCGGCCCTGACTTGCTTGGCGAGACGGGAGATGAGCATTTTACCAATCCCGTCCGGCTGAACGTCATTGCTGGCTAGCCCATGCCCATCATCGGTAATTTCGATCAGGGCATTATCGCCTTCTAGGGCGGTACGGACCGAAACCGTGCCGGCTCGTCCGTCGGCAAATGCGTGCTTGATGGCGTTGGTCGCTATTTCGTTGAGGATCAGTCCAAGCGATGCCGCCTTACTGGACGGCACATCTATTTGCGAAATGTTCGAAACCAGCTTGATGTCGTCGCGACGGCTGGCACCAACGACGTCGCTGATTAGATTTTCGGTGAACGCCCCGACATCGAAGCGGGTGACGTCGTCCGACTGATAAAGACGGCGATGAACTGTCGCCAGCGCATCAACCCGTTCGAGCATGGTTTCGAGTTTTGATGAAACGGCCGGGTCTGATATGCTACGCGCCTGCAAACGCAGGAGCGAACCGATCATCGTAAGGTTGTTCTTTACGCGATGATCGACTTCGTGAAGCAGCAGAGTTTTTGCATCTAACGCGGCCTCCAGGTCAGACGTGCGCGCCTCGACCTCCTGCTCGACCAATAGTTTCTGCTTTGAAATGATAGTCTGCGCCTTGACGCGGTCGGTAACATCGAGCTGGGAAGCGAAGAAGAACACAACCTTGCCGGCGTCATTGCGTACGGGACTCAGGTACAACGCGTTCCAAAACGACGATCCATCCTTTCGATAATTTAGAAGGTCCACAGCAATGTCAGTCTGGGCCTCGATTGCCTGACGCACCTTAGCAACCTGCTCTCGATCGGTGTCGGGACCCTGCAGGAAGCGGCAGTTTCGGCCGATGATCTCACTACGGTCATAGCCCGACAGCGTTTGAAAGGCTTCGTTGCAGAATACGATCGGGTTGTCGTTCTGCGCGGGGTCGGTAATGACCATCGGCATTCGTGTAGCCCGAACGGCTGCGGCAAAAGGGTCCGCCCGTCCGTGCTCGTAATCGAGCGCTTCCGTCAGATGCCAATCGTCCCGCTGCTTCATCACGCCTCCGTGGAGCATGCCGATCAGCCGAACTCCCTGTGTCGGGACTAAATCGTTCTGATTGTTTTCCGTTCCGCTGAAAGGTGTAGTTCGTTTCACCGAGGTCTGACCATGGAAGGACATGGCTCGCGCGTATGATAACCCTTTGGCGTTCGAAAATCGGCGACGCATCGTGTAGGCCGGAAGCTGATCGAATGGCAGAGGAGAAGAAGTAAACGGCTTATCAGTGTCCGCTTACGGGCCAATTCGTCTGAATGGACGGGTCATCGCTGCAACACTGCTGTTGCCAGTCGAGCGCGAGGACGCGCTGTGGACGATTCGTCCCGCAACCTTGATAAGGCGTTTGAAGGGGTTGGCTGATGAGGATGAATCGGCGCGAGGCGGTGGTTGGCGGCATCGCGCTAGCTGGGCTTGTTGGAGCATCCGCGCGCGCGGCCGCGACCGGATTTTCAGACGCCGCGTATGCGAAGGCGATCGTCGTCGACGGCCTGGGCGGTTTCGGCGACCCTTATGGGCAAGACGATGACGTACGGTTCAGCGCGCGGGGCGCAGCGGAGTTGCGCCAGTCGGGCACCACGGCCATTCACCTTACCGTTAATGAGGTAGGCAACGAGCCCGGCACGTGGGACAAGACGGTCGCCAATATCGCGCAGCTCAACCAGATTATCGCCGATAATGGCGATCTGCTGGTTCGCGCGAACAGCGTCACGGACATTCTCGCCGCCAAATCCTCTCGGCGCATCGCCTTGTACTACGGATTGCAAGACACGAGCCTGATTGGGACCGAGCTGGATCGCCTCGCGCTGCTCAAGGGCTTGGGAGTTCGCATCGTCCAGCTCACCTATAACCTGCGCAACCTCGCAGGAGATGGCAGCCTGGAACCCGGCAATGCGGGTCTTTCCAAGCTCGGCCGCGCCACCATCGCGCGGATCGAAAAAGAGAAGCTTCTGCTCGACCTCAGCCATGGCGGCCAGCGCACGATCGCCGAAGCGATCGCCGCCGCGACACGGCCGCCGATTATCAGCCATACCGGCGCCCGTGCGCTTAATGACAATCCACGCAACGTCGGCGACGTCGAAATGCGCGCGTGCGCCGAGAAGGGTGGCGTGGTGGGCATCTACTGGATGCCGTTCCTCGTCGCAAACGGCCGACCCGCCGGAGTCGACCTGGTCGCGCACATGAGCCACGTCCGTAATGTCTGCGGCGAGGATCATGTCGCGATCGGTACTGACGGCGTTATCGGAAAGACGGTGATCGACGAAAAGGCACGCGCCGTGCAGCGCAAGGCCTTCGAGGATCGCAGTAGGCGTGACGTTGCTGCTCCGGGCGAGGGGCCGGACGTTTTCACAATCGTCGCCGACTGGGATGATCACATGCGGTTCAATCACCTAGCCAACGGGCTTGCGCGCGCGAGTTGGACGACCGGGCAAATTGAGAAGGCGCTCGGCGCAAACCTGCTGCGGTTATATCGCGAGGTTTGGGACTGACCATATGCCATGCTCCAGGCTAGCATATCGAGTGTTGCGACCGTCGATAAATCAAGACGAACGATTGTCTGATCGTGGACGCTCGCGACCAGCCTGACTGGGGCTCAGTAGCGCCGATCTTACAAAGAAACCACGATCGCGCCACCTATCAGGCGGCAGAACAGGACGGTCATAGTGAGGGCGGCTGCGAAGGCGAACAGCCAGTTGAGCTGAGCCACGAGAACCAGTGCCCGCGGCTTGTCCAACAACCCGACCTTGTGCCGCCGCGTTTCTTGGGCGGTCAGGAGCATCGCCAAGCCGCACAGGCCAAGCATCGGCATGTAGACGAAAAGGATTGAGTTGAGGCTACCCGCGGAAGCGGCGCCAGCGCTATGTTGCGCAGCAAAGCGGGTAAACTTCAACTGGTGGTCGTAGGGAAGGAACGCGAATTGCATCCCGGCGGCAGCCCCTAGATACATCGTGGCGTGCCGGGCGCGAAGCTGCCAGAACCAGGCGATGCTTGGCGCGGGCTTTGTCTGCTCGGAGCCGTAGACGGCATCCTCCCGCGTGTGGCGCAGCGGGTCCGTTTACGACGACCAGTCGTTGCAATGGGAAGGGAGACCTCGAATGGTCATATCTTCTTGCATAAATTCGTTCACCGTCACTGCAGTAGCCGGAAAAGTCCTGATCAACGGGCTGGGCGTTGCCGATACGGTAGAGCCTGGCGTTGCACGAAAACTGGCAGACGATCTGCACGCGGCTGCCGGAGAAGCTCGACGTCAGGCCTGCGGCTATAACCCGAACTCTAATCTTTCTTCGTCCGTATAAATGGTGAGGGCCCGGGCACCGGTCGCGGATCAACCGCATGATTTGGTGCACCGCATGGACCCGATCTCAAGACCAACCGTTGCGATGACCATCAACTTCACGAAAGGATCGTCAGATTGAAGGGCTGTGGGGGTTCGTGATCATTGGCGGACCGGTTATTCTTGGTGGCGTCTTGCTGTGGGCGATCATGAACAATCGGATGTCGAAGCAGCAGGAGGAGGCGAGTGACGAGGCCGTCCGGCGCGTAAGGCGTGAAACTGCTGAGGAAAGCCACAAGGCTGGGGACACATAAACACTAGCCGGAGGCCAAACGATCGGACCTTGATCACCCTCCCCGCACTCGGGGCCTTTTTGGTCGGGGTAGAACGCATCGGATTTTACAATGGCCGCGTACCGGCGTGCAGTGACTTAGGGGCAACCGGGGCGCGCTGCAGCTTGGCCGGCGCAGGGGGTAGGGTAGGGACACCGCCCCCGAACCGCAGCCGGATGTACCATCCGCTATGCACCGGCCCCTGAAACATGTTGCCATCGCGTCGACTGCACCTTCCTCCCCGCAATCGACGCTCGCTCTTCGCTGACGTAGCCCTTGGTATCCTGCGTTCTGACCATATTGCGGTAGCGGTGCTGTCGAACTCGTTCATGGATTTTTTTGGGTCGTAGCTCGATCAGGTCGCCGGGTACGGGGCATGATTTCCGTGCGCTTGTTTGACGTGATTGTAGAGTGGAAGGAAGTCGATCCCGACCAAGAAGGTGGTCAGCTCCTTCACGTCGGTACCCTGTCTTAACCGTGCGGGTAGGCATCGTTTGTGCGGATAGTGAGGCTTTAACCGGAGGCGAGCGTATCTGATACATGGGGACCCGCGTTCAACAGATTGCTCGGCTCCGAACGATTGAGTTCCTGATCGAGCAGGCCATCGTACTTGGGGCAGGTCACAAGACGATCACCGTTCAGTTAGACTGTTTGCTGGCGACGATACGGGATGGCCTGTCGGACGTTCCGGCTGACAGCGATGATGTCGTTTGATTTCGGATGCACGAACCTTGCTCGAATCAGTCACGCGAGCCTAGCTTCCCGCAATGACCCAAACGCCCGCGCTTAACGACTCCATCGCTCGTGTGAAGTCGAGTGTTTGGTGCGCAACCCGACGCCGCGCGTAACTTAGCTTTGGTGACGGCTCGAGATAGCAGCGGTCGCGCGGGTTACGGCTGCCAGCCGCGCGGCCGGCATTACGAGCCTGTTCTGATGTGCAACCGAGCCCGCAACGACGGCAAGCGAAAGACGCTGTTCAACCGGTCAGGAATTCTCTGGATCGAGGATCGGAAAACTTTGCAGCCAGCGATCAAGCAACTTCGGCACGGCATGCGCAATATGTACGATTTTTACGCATGAAACATGAGTTCCCGTGATCGACTTCAAAGCCATGGCGAAGGGTGTCGGCTGGGAAATCGAAATTTACGTTATCTACCGCTGAGGTTAATGACGACGCTCCCCAACGGAGCGGTGAAACCCGCGCGGCCGCATGGCCCTAATTCCGGGCCGATCTATCGATCTGACGTTCCCCAACCGTGCAATGGTGCCCAAGCCGTAGGACGCTGTTGGCCGCGTACGATCACAGCAAACAGCCTCAGCGGCCTGCACGTTGTTCCAAGCGAAGGCGGATCGATTGTGCCGCTTTAACGGCCTCAAGGCGATAAGCCGCAGCTAGCTCCGGCTCTAGCTGAGCTCCAGTGTAATTTGCAGGTCGGTTGCGCTAGCTAATGTCTTCTCCATGAGGGCCATTCCTTCGCCCGACAGTGTCAGTTCATCAGTTAGATCGCCGCTTCCGTCACCGACGAGTAGGCCGCGTTCCGATAGCAGACGAAGCCACCTAGACATCGCGCCAGGGGGAACGTTCGAGTTTCTGCAGACATCTCCACCCGTAAGGCGGAGCCCCCGAGCGTCTGCCACATACAACTGCAGTAGCAAGTCCCATGCGGGTTCGCCGAATAACTCGGCCGGTAGAATCTGAGCCCTTGTGCGGCGAAAAGCGATCATAGCGTTGGCTAGGCTAGCGGAGCGATCGTTCCCTACCATCTGAATCTCTCGTGGTTAAAACGGACGCATATTTGACGTCGCAATTCTTAACAAATCAAGTCACTTCCAGTCCGTATATCGATCTACCAGCATGCCCCGGATCTCCGCAAGCTTCGCTCCCAAAAGGAAGTCTTCCTCGTCGTCCGCAAACTTGAGTAGATCGTCAATGCAGTCGGTCATCGCACGAGCGCGCTGATTTCGCTCCGACTCGGACACGGTATCCTCCCCACCAAAGAGCATGTGACGAGCATCGCCAATATCCGGGAATACCACAAGAGCTACTTTTGTAAAAATGCGCCAAGTCAGACGACGTAACGCGCGTAACGGCGAAATCATCACATTGCCGCGAGCAATCTGAAAGGTCGAGTCGATCGCGGTGCCACGAACCCACTCCGCGCCTGTCTGACCTTCGGGATCAGGCAGGAGCCGTACTGCCAGAGAACGGCCTCAAGCCGAAGCGCCCTTTCAGCGTAAGATGGCGGCTCTCAGCAAACGCTTCCGCCATGGGAGGCCGCGCCGAACTTGACTTGATAGTATCGCCGATGCCGGCCTAGCTTCACGTATGGCCTGTTTTGACGACCACGCGCATCCCGAATCGAGCGTTGCGGTCAAATGACGGTGCGCGCGCCAGTGTTCTCGAAGCGGGAGAGCGCCGGTTGTGTCTAAGCCGACCCCGATGACCGAACGGGAGGTGTGGGAGAAGGCGGCGACGATCGTGGCGGAGTTTGGTGGCGACGATTTCGAGCGTTTCGCGGCAAGACTCGTCGACATCCTCAGGGACACCGCTGATCCGGAAGACTGGCGCCGGATAGCGGCGGCGGTAGATCTGATCGCGGCGGCGCCGAAGCAGTAGTAGCTTCCGACACGCGAAGGTTTACCGTCTGGGTTGACGCTGTGCCCAACTCCTTTTTTCGTCTACACTGCTACCTGATATCCCTGTCGGGAATGTTCGTAGCGCAGCGAAGGCAACTGGCAGTAGTGACTGTCACGAGCCGCCTCCACTATCCCGACAGGGTTGGCGTCAGAAATGGCGGGGCGGGGTTGTGCACGAGTCACTCAAATGGGGAATGGAGCGGCTGGTTCACGTTCTTTTTGATGCTAAGCAATCGTCCAACGCCGCCCACATTGCCTTCACAGTATCGCGCTTTCCTCCCACGCTTGCTACTCGAGCCGCGTTTAGACACGCCACCTCGTCTGGTGAGAGTATTCGACCAAGACGGCGTTCTTGAAACGGTATGAACTTACTCGGAATCATATTAGTGCTTACATGCATCAATATTAGGAGCGACGGCGATTAATCACCGGACATACTGCATCTGAAATTATATTTTATCCGCCAGGGCGAGGGCGTCTGACAAATATGCAGCAATCAATGTCTGCCCTTGGCCGTCTGCCAGGTGCAGTGCCCAAGCGATGGCAGCATACAACGATATGCCTGACAGGTCATCGGTTTCCATTGTCATAGCAATGAGCGCATTAATCCGATTTGCAAAACATATATTAGCAAAAATCTTTATAATTACCAAACATAGGTTATATTATAATCGATCCGGTTATGTAGCATTTGTTTATGAAAAGCGATCAGGAACGCGGCAAACTCGCGAGTGAAATTCTATTGGTCCGAGACCTGCGAAAACGGCTTTTCCCGAGCGAAATATTCGATGAGCATGCATGGACGATGCTCCTCATACTGTTCGTTGGTTTCGCCAAAGGTGAGATGGTAACCGAGCCCCATTTGATACAGCAGTCGGGTGTGAATGGATCCGCCGGTGGACGGTGGATCAGCCATCTGATCGAAGAGGATCAGATAAAACCAAGAGTGCCGAACGAGACTGTCGCGCTAACGGCGACGGCTATCACGCAGATCCGCATATTCCTCGATGAGGCTCGCGAGGTGTACAATACCGGTAACTAAATACGGGTTGTCGCACATGCAGACAGACGTTGGGGCCGTGTGCGGGACGAGTGCAGATAATTAATTGGGGGATCGCTGCTATGCCGCTTTGGAACGAGAACGCGGTCGCTGTCGAACGTCGCAGTGGCGAGACCGTAGTCATAGGCGAGGACACATTAGCCGCACTGGTGGCGGGTTTACAGACGCTGCGGCACGGTGCGTTGAAGGGAGTACGGGTGTCTCTGCCGGACCGCCATGTCCATCCTTTCACGTTCGAAGGCGAAGGTCTCATCAAACTGCTTGAGGACCCGCGGCGACCGGAGGTGCGCCCGACCAAGCTTCTTGCGCCGATCGCTATCTAGACCCCGCTGCTGCACAACGGCGGGCAGCCAGTAACAGTCTCGTTATGCCACTGGCTCTTCCGTGGGATCACGAATCCGGGGGGTATTGTAGGCGACGTTAGAGTATCTGCGTTCTGCCCAACGGCTCGCAAGTCCTGCCGCCTCGGTTGTATCCTCTCCTGGGGGAACGGCGATTTTGGGCGCTAGACAACGGAATTGCGCAGCGTGCCCCAAGATCCAAGGCCTAATAGGAAGCCGCGACGTTTCCTAGAAATTGGGAACGCCCGCGTCTTTCTGTCGTCGCCCGCACGCTCACCATCCGTCCGGGAGTGTCTAAAAGGGGTGCAAGGCAAGGGGGGGAGCCAGCTGCCTAACGGCGGGTAAGCGCAAGACCATGCTCGCTCGCTTGGCCAAGTGTGAGTAGGACGCCCAAAAACCTTGTTGCGACGCGGAACAGTATCGAGGCCAAAGAATGTCACGCGTATTCCTAGTCGTCGGGATTGGTTTAGGGGTGATCTGGGGCGCGTCACTCGCGGCGTTCCTCACTGCGACCCTTGGAATATTGGTCTCGAAGCGTATCAGACGGTACTTCTACGACGACTGAGAGACCAAGATTGGGTCCGCGAACGGTCGTGACATCCTTGGCAGTCAAGCAGTGAACGGGATAGCTACCGGATCAATACGCTATCCGGGAGACTTCGATGAACGTCATCGCATGGCTGATCTGTGTTGCCGTCTGCGCGCTGACCCTGTTCAGGTCGTCGCGGTACCGCGCGAGGGTGGTGCTCACGAGTGCTATCGTCGCGATCATTGGAGGAATGCTGCTAGTCGTCATACTCGGGCTGGTCTTGCGCGAGATGCAGGTGCGACTGTCACACAGCTTCCTGACCGTCCTGTTCCAAGGGCTAATGAGCATCGTGACCATCGCGATGCTGAACATCATGAACCTAGCCGTTCGGGGCATGATCGCCGCGCAAACCTCGTTTCACACCCGCTATAATGCCGCCAATTTACGCCGCTTCCCGGTCAGCTTTGTAATCGACCAAGCGGACAGGATCAGACTGCTCGGTACGACATTCTGGGCTTCTGCATCGCTCGTCATGTTTTACGGCATCTGGTTCCACATGACCGTATGAGCGGCGCATTTGCGTCCTCGACCGACCCGCGACGTCGATGGGGTCAGCACGAGGATTCCAGATACCGCAAGAGCCGCAACTCCTTGCGGGCGCAGTTCTGATAACCGGTCATTTGCGCACGTTGCGGGGGTGATGACGTTGAGCGTCATACGATGGATTCGTCGTAATGTCCGCAACGGGTTTGAACGATTTATGCCGACGATAGCTAGCCCGAATACCGGATGGCGGTTGGAACGCGCCCGTCCGCGTTCGGGCATGTCTGCACGATCGCTTCCGTTGGCTCAGAAAGTAAGGCGAGCAATCACGTTGTGTCGTTCTAGGCGATCGGCGCATACGTCTGCCCTTTATTCGAAGAGCCCGTCCTGGCTGCCGGCGGGCGGATTGAGGCCTAGATGCTTCCAGCCGCCCGCGTTGAGGCAGCGGCCGCGTGCGGTGCGAGCGACCAGGCCGAGCTGAATCAGATAGGGCTCGATCACCTCTTCGATCGTGTCGCGCGGCTCGCTGAGGCCTGCGGCCAGCGTCTCCACGCCGACCGGACCGCCGCGATAGATGTCGGCGATCATCATCAGATAGCGCCGGTCCATCGCGTCGAGACCCAGCGAATCGACCTCCAGCCGGGTCAGCGCGGCATCCGCGGCGTCCCGACCGACGACTTCGTGCCCCGCGACATCGGCGAAGTCGCGCACGCGGCGAAGCAGTCGCCCGGCGATGCGCGGCGTGCCGCGCGCGCGCCGTGCAATCTCGACCGCGCCGTCAGGAGCGATCGCCAGCCCGAGCAACCCTGCGGCACGGGTCACGACGCGCGTCAGTTCCTCTACCGTATAGAATTGCAGGCGGATCGGGATGCCGAACCGGTCCCGCAGCGGCGTCGTCAGCAGACCCTGTCGCGTCGTGGCGCCAACCAGCGTGAACCGCGGCAAGTCGATGCGAACGCTGCGCGCGCTCGGCCCCTCGCCGATCATCAGGTCGAGCGCGCGGTCCTCCATCGCCGGATAGAGCACTTCCTCGACCGCGGGTTGGAGGCGGTGGATCTCGTCGATGAACAGCACGTCGCCATCCTCGAGATTGGTCAGCAGCGCGGCGAGATCGCCCTGCTTGGCGATCACCGGGCCGGAGGTGGCGCGAAACCCCACACCCATTTCGCGCGCGACGATCTGCGCGAGCGTGGTCTTGCCGAGCCCGGGCGGCCCAAAGAACAATACATGATCCAGCGCGTCGCCGCGGTTCCGGGCCGCCTGGATAAACACGCGCAGATTCTCTCGTGCCGCCTTCTGGCCGACGAATTCGTCGAGGTTCTTGGGCCGCAGCGCGGCATCGACGTCTTCGGGACGACGCGCGGCGGCTAGGAGGCGGTCGTCGGTCACTTCGACGCCTTTCGCAGCGCCAAACGAACCAGCGCGTCGAGGCTGGCATCGCTACCAAGCTCCTCTTCGGCGGCCGCCACAGCACTACCCGCTTCGGCAGGACGGAAGCCCAGGTTGAGCAGCGCCGACACCGCATCGGCAGACGCGCCGATCGGCGGCGCCATCGCCACGCCCCCCGGTGCCAGTACGATGCCGCCGGTCTTGTCCTTCAATTCCATGACGATGCGTTGCGCGAGCTTCGGACCGACGCCGTTCGCGCGCGCGACCATCGCCTTGTCGCCACTGGCGATCGCCCGCGCGAGGTCGTTGGGTTCCAGCGCCGACAGGATCGCCAGCGCGACGCGGGCGCCGACGCCCTGCACGCCGGTCAGCAGGCGGAACCAGTCGCGCTCCGACCCGCTCGAAAAGCCCATCAGCCGGATCGAATCCTCGGCGACCAGCATCTCGGTGAAGACGGTCGCCGCCTCGCCGATGGGCCCCAAAGCCGCCAGCGTCCGCGCCGACGCGCCGACCAGATAGCCGACACCGCCAACATCGATCACGGCATGATCGATACCGGTGGAGTCCAGACGTCCTTTGAGATGCGCGATCATTGCTGGAAGCGGTAGAACAAAGGGAGGGCGCCGTCATCCTGTGAAAGCGCTTTGGCGCGGAGGGGGCGTATGGGACCTAGCTGAAGCACTTGGGTAGGAAACGGTATGCCGCCGAGTTGTGCCGCTATCTAAATTCGAGCCGACACGCTAATGCCTCGATATAAGCTACCGAAATTCGTAAATGCCGACCAATAAGCGCGACGGATGGCTTAGGCGGACTGCCGCAGTGGCGGGAACGAGATATCTAGCGATTGAACCGCGTCATCCATTCGACCAGCATGGGGTTGGGATGGGTGGACAGGATGTGCGCAAGAACTTCGGGCTGCTCGTCTTGCCCGAGCTTGAAGATGGCGGCGCACGAGCGCACGTCGGCGCGGAAGCCAACAATCGCGTCGGCCAATCGATGGTAGCGCGCGCCCAATTCCTCTTTGCGCCATGGCACAGCACGCGCGCGCTCCATCTCATCGATCAGCATGACGAGAGCAGGCTCGGTGAGTGCATCGTCGAACTGTAGGTCGGCCGCGATCCGCATTTGGACGTAGTTCCAGGTCGGCGCCCAATCGCGCAACCCTGCATGCTCAGGCGAAACATAGCCTTGTGGCCCGGTGAACAGGATGTTCGCGCGGCCATCAATGCGTAGCGCGTCATGCAGCGGATTGTGCCGCGCCAAGTGGCCGATCAGCGCGACCAGCCGACCGTGGCCGTCATATTCGCCGACGAGCGGCAGTAGCGAGGACTGAACGCTACCGGCCTCGGTGCATGATTGCACCCAAGCCAGCGGATGACGCTCAACCAGGAACCGGATGTCCTGCGGTTCGCGGGCCGCAAAAGCTTCGTTCAATGCACTGCTCCCATGTGCGCGGCATCCACGCTCCACCGGCACCATCAATGGGTCAGGCGTTGGACACCCTCAAGGTCCAGTCTGGACGAAATAGTGGGTCCAGCCGGTGCGGGCGGGGCCGCTCGGGAAGAGGTTCAATATTCCGAAGAGGCCGCATTGCCCCGCGTCTCGTCAAGCGCCGCGGCCCTTGCGATCGCGGCGGCCACCTCTTGCTTCGGCATTCCCTCGAACCACTGCGGCGCGCCTGGGGTGGGGCGCGGCCACTGCTCGTCGAGCGTGGCAGCGTCGTAGAGCCGTCCGTTCTGCATGACCGAGCGCAGCGAGCGGGTGTTGCGGATGTCGGCCAGCGGGTCGCTGTCGAGCACCAGCAGGTCGGCAAGCTTGCCGGGTTCGATCGAGCCGAGATCGAGCGCGCGCCCGATCACCTCGGCCGAGCCGATCGTCGCAGCGCGCAAAATCTGCGATGGGCTTGCCCCGCCGGACGCCATCGCCTCAAGTTCCCAATGGTAGGACAGGCCCTGGACGATGCCGTGTGCGCCAACGCCCAGCAGGCCCCCGGCGCTGCCGATGTCGCTCGCCTGCTTCGCAAACCGCGCGAAGCCCTGCCCATCGGCGCGGTTCCACTGCGCCGAATCGCGTTTTGCCGCGAAGGCGAATTCGGGCACGAAACGGCTGAGCTTGGCGTCGAAATCCTGCGGATGACCAGCCGCCATCGCGCCGGCCGGACCCGGCGCCCCATAGAGCACCAGCATCGTCGGCACCGTCGAGATGCGCGAGCGCACCAGCATCTGGAGGACGTCGTCGTGGATCGGCGCGATCGGCAGGCTGTGCTCGTTGCCGGCATAGCCATCGAGCAGCTGGGTAAGATCGAGCCGGTAGTCGCTCGCCCCCTCGGTGGTAGGCATCAGCCCGAGGGCTTCTGCGCCCTCGATCAGATACCGCCGCTGGATCCGGTCGCCGACCATATATTCCTTGATGTTCGGCGTTCGGTAATAGTCTGAATAGCGGCGCAGCGTCGCGATAGCCTCTTCGCGGCTGTTCATCGGGCTGGTGCGGAACACGCCCTCGCCGGTCGAGAAGGCGCGCTGGCCGCGCATCAGCCCGGCGTCGATCATGTCGGCATAGCCGAACACGTCGGGATCGAAGCTCTGCACGTCGAGCCCGCTGGTCACGCCGTAAGCAAGGTTGGCGGAGAAGTCCCAATGTCCGATATCGAGGATGCGGCGCCGCGTTTCGAACCAGTGCGCGTGCGCGTCGACGAAACCGGGAAGGATGAACTTGCCTGTTACGTTGCGTATTTGGGTGCCGGCCGGCACGTCTATCGTTCCCCGCGGACCGACCGCGGCGATGCGATCGTCGGCGATCAGCAGGTCGGCATCGTCGATGATCTCGTCGGCGTTCACCGTGGCGGCGTTCATCGTGGCGATCCGCGCGCCTCGCAGCAACAGACGGCCTCTGGGCACGTCGCGTGGCAGCACCACATCCATCAGCACGCTATCGGCGCGCTTCTCGATCGCGGCGGGCGCGTCGTCCTGCGCCGCGCTCAGCGCCAGCGTTCGCACCGTCGAGCCGACCGACCAGAGGAGCGTGTGCGTGGCCAGGCTCCAGTCCATGTAGTCGGCGCCGATCGCGGTGATCCGCCGCGCGCCCGAGGTCGGATCGCTGACGATGGCGGTCGGGGGCGTCCCGTTCGTGGTCTCGGGCACCGGCACGAGATACAATTGTGAGGCGTAGCGGACCAGGGCGGTCCTGCCATCGGCGCTCAACTGCGCGTTCTTGAGCGACGAGGGCGCGTCGAAATACTGGCCGTCGGGGCGCGCGACCAGCTTGACCACACGCGCCGCCGCATCCGCATCGACGGCGTGCGAGGAAATCCAGCCTTCGGCGTAATACCGTACCCGTGTCGGATCGGGGTCGCGGCGCAGGTCAAGTGCGGCGCCGACTTCGCCCAGCGAGAGCATCGGCGCGCCTTCGACCGACAGGCGCACCAGCGTCGAGGGTATCGGCCCGCTGCTTTCCGTGGGCCGGTAGAGCCGGTCGTGCTGGCTGGCGGAAAAGGCGACCACGGCCTTGCCGCCCGCGAGGAACAGCGGCTCCGCATAATAGGCCGGCTGCGTCGTGATCCGGCGGGGGGCGGTCTTGCCGTCCACCGCCGCGATCCAGACATGGCCGCCGTCGCTGGCCGTCCAGGTGATGTAGGTGACGAAGCGACCGTCATCCGACCAGCTCGGTTGCCAGGCGGTGCCAGAGACGTCGAGCCGGACCGGCTTTGCGCGCTTGCGGTTTTTGGCGATGTAAATCCGGCCGACCGCGCCGAAGACGACATGCTTTCCATCGGGCGAAAGCCGTGGGGTCTGGATCACTCGGACATGGACCGGGCCGGTGTCGACCCGGTGCTGACGGCGCAGTTCGGGGCCCATCTCGTGACGGACATGCGCGTTGAACGGAATGTCGGTCAGCGTGGCGCTAGCGACGTCCAGACGCTTCAGTCCGCCGCCGAGCCCCAGGAAAATGCTTCGGTCATCGGCGGAAAAGACCATGCGAGGCAGCAGGTCGACATAATAGCCGCCGGATTGCCCATCCGGATCGAGCGCACGATACAGCAGGCGATCGGTTCCGTCGGTCAAGTTGCGCAAGCGCAGCACCGTCCGGTCGTTCTCGCGCGTGGCGTAAGCCAGCCAGCGGCCGTCGTGGGACAGCGCCGGGCGCATCCCCCCGCCGGGCGTCGTCATGACGGTTTGCTGCTGGCGCTTCGCCAGATCGAACCGTGCGATCGTCCAGTTGGGCAGCGGACCGCTGGTCCAGGTCGTCCCTGACTTGGTGGCGTAATAGAGGCTCTTGCCGTCGGGAGAGGCGACCACGCCCATTGCGTTGCGGCGCTGCGGGTGAAGATCGCCACCGTTCGGTTGCGCTGCGACCAACACGGTGTGGGTGCCGCTTGTCACGTCGAACGACCATAGCTCGAACGCCAGCACGCCCCAGACCATGCGCGAGACATAGAGCGTCCTCCCGTCCGGCGACCAGGCCGGCGAACCGTAATGAGGCGCGCCGGTCCCCTCCTGCGAAACGCGGCGCGGGTTGCGGCCATCGGTGTCGGCAATCCATAGATTGTCGCGCCCGTCGCGATCGCTGACAAAGGCGATGTGGCGGCCATCGGGCGAGAAAACCGGCTGCGTGTCGAACGCCGCGCCCGTCATAATCGGCCGGGCCTTTCCGCCCTCGGGCGTCAGTGCGTAGATGTCGCCGAGCAGATCGAACAGGATCGTCCTGCCATCCGGCGACACGTCGAGCGCGGGCCACGTGACCTCTTTCGTATCGTATTCGATCGTCCGCCCGGTCAGTGGCGGCAGCGTGTCCGCGTATGCCGGCGCGGCCGCGAAGAGCGCAATGCACGCCAGGATTGCCGAACGCTCCAGCCGCTTGCTCACCACATCGCCCTCCACATATACAGAGTCAGTGGTGATCGCCGTGTTGACCGCCGGGCGAAACATCCAATTTGCGATGAGGTCGCGGGGCCACTGCCGAAATCGGTCGAGCGATCAGACCGTGCTGAGGAACAGGCTGGTCTCGCTGTTGAGCACGCCGTCGATCATGCGCACTTGCCGCAACACGCGATCGAATTCGGACAGGCTCGCCGCGCGGATGTCCGCGAGCAGATCCCAGTTTCCGTTGGTCGTGTGCAGCGTCCGGATCTCGACGATACCCCGGAGCTTGCGGATCACCTCGGTCGTCGATTTGCCGGTGATCTCGATCATCATGATGGCGCGCACCGACAGGTCGTCATGATCGTCCCGAACGCGGATGGTGAAACCGAGCAGGGTTCCGGTATCGATTAGACGGTCGAGCCTACTCTGCACGGTGTCCCGCGATATCCCGAGGACATCGGCCAGTTTCGACAGCGGCGCACGGCCATCGGCCCGTAGATGGCCGATGATGCGTCGATCGAGATCGTCGGGAATGAATTTGGCGGAGGAGGTCACGGATCGCCTTCGATTGCGCAAATTGCATGATTGGTCAGTAGAATTTGCGCGATATTAGGCGGTTTGCAAGCCGATGTTGCGATTTTTACCGACATTGCGGGCCCGTAGGGTGTGCGGACTTACTGATTATAGGACACATCATGGCTCCGCCTCCTTCAGCGCTCGCGTACATTCCCTTCGTCAGCGTCGAGAACATGATGCGCCTTGTGCATCACATCGGGATCGAGACGGTGTTGCGTGAACTGACCGATGCGATCGAAGCGGATTATCTGCGTTGGCCACTGTTCGAGAAGGCGCCGCGGCTGGCCTCGCATTCCGAGGAGGGCGTTATCGAGCTGATGCCGACGTCAAATGGCGAGGCCTTCGCGTTCAAATACGTCAACGGGCACCCCAGCAACACCGGCAAGGGCCTGCAGACGGTGGCGGCGTTCGGGCTGCTCGCACGCGTCGACACCGGTTACCCGTTGCTGCTCGCCGAAATGACCCTGCTGACCGCGCTACGCACCGCGGCAACCTCGGCAATGGTCGCGCGGCGATTGGCGCCAACCGGGTCGCGGGTCATGGCGATGATCGGCAACGGCGCGCAGGCGGAATTCCAGGCGTTGGCGATGAAGGCGATCGTCGGCATCGAGGAAGTACGGCTGTTCGATATTGACCGCGATGCCACGCGCAAGGTCGCGCGCAATCTAGCAGGGGCAGGACTGAGGATCGTCGAATGCGCAACGTCGCAGGACGCGATCGAGGGTGCACACATCATCACCACCTGCACCGCTGACAAGGCCTATGCCACGATCCTGTCGGACAACATGGTTGGCGCCGGGATCCACATTAACGCAATCGGCGGCGATTGCCCCGGCAAAACCGAATTACACAGGGACATCCTTGGGCGCGCAGCGACCTTCGTTGAGTTCGAGCCGCAGACGCGCATCGAGGGCGAGATCCAGCAGATGGATGCGTCCTATCCGGTGACCGAGTTCTGGAAGGTACTGAGTGGCGAAGCGGAGGGCCGGGTCAACGCTCGGCAGATCACGCTGTTCGACAGCGTCGGCTTCGCGGTCGAGGACTTTTCCGCGCTGCGCTACGTACTGGGCAAGCTCGAAGGCAGCGACTTCTTCCAGCAGTTGGACATCCTTGCCGATCCCGATGACCCGCGCGACTTGTTCGGCATGCTGCAGCGCGCTGCCTGAGCGGTCGCACGCAGCGCGGGATGCGGGCTTGGTCCCGCATCCCGCGCCGACCTTGGACCTTTACGCGGCCGTCCGCCGCAAACAAGCAGATCCCTCCAACGCTGGGGAATGACCATGAGTGAGACGAAACTCGACCGCATGACCATCGACCGCCGGGCGCTGCTGGCCGCCGCTCCCGTCGCGCTCGCCGCCGGCGCGGTGCCCGCGTTCGCCCAGTCGAGGTTGGGGTCGAAGCCGGCGACGAGCGACATCGTCCTGATGACCGCTACCGATCTCTTCGCCGCGATCCACCGTCGCGACGTGTCGAGCCGCGAGGTGATGACGGCGCATCTGGCGCAGATCGACAAACTGAACCCGCGCTTCAACGCGATCGTGTCGCGGGTAGATGGCGATGTGCTGCTGCGTCAGGCGGCGGCGCTGGACGAGGACGCTGCCGCCGGTCGCTTCCACGGGCCGCTGCACGGCTTCCCGCACGCCGTGAAGGACACCGCGCCCGTTCAGGGGATCCGCACGACGCAGGGGTCGCCGATCCTGAAGGACAATATCCCGAACGCCGACAGCCTCGTCGTGGCACGGATGCGCAAGGCCGGCGTCGTCTTCATCGGCAAGACCAACGTTCCCGAATTCGCCTTGGGATCGCATAGCTTCAACCCGCTGTTCGGCACGACGCACAATGCCTATGCCCATGGCCGGACCGCGGGCGGCAGCACCGGCGGCGGTGCGGTGGCGGCGGCCCTGCGGATGGTGCCGGTGGCAGACGGCAGCGACTTCGGCGGCTCGCTACGCAATCCGCCGGGCTGGAACAACGTCTTCGGCCTTCGCCCCTCGTTCGGGCGAGTGCCCTCGGTGCCCAACAGCGACATGTTCTGGCAGAACTTCGCTACGTCCGGGCCGGTCGGTCGGACCGTGAGCGACTTGGCCATGCTGTTCTCAGTCCAGGCTGGCGGCGATGCGCGCGCGCCGTTCTCGCTGGGCGACGATCCCGAGATGTTCGCGCGGCCGCTCGATCGAGACTGGAAGGGCGGGCGGATCGGCTGGCTCGGCGATCTGGGCGGTGCGCTGCCAATGGAGGCGGGCATTCTTGAAACCTGCGTGAAAGCGCTGAACGCATTCAGGGCGATCGGCATGCACGTCGAGGCGGCCACGCTCACCGAACCCGCGGCGGCGATGTGGCGCACGGCGACCGCGCTGCGGCATTGGTCGGTCGGTGCCGATCTGCAAGCGTTCTACGACGATCCTGCCAAGCGCGCGCTGATGAAGCCCGAGGCGATCTGGGAGGTCGAGGGCAGCATGAAGCTGACCGCGCCGCAGCTTGCCGTCGCCTCCGAGGGACGCACCCGCATCTACAAAGCGTTCGAAGCCGCGTTCGAGCATTTCGATTTCCTCGTCCTGCCGACCGCGCAGGTGTTCCCGTTCGACGTTAAGCAACGCTGGCCGACTGAGATCGCCGGCAAGCCGATGGACAGCTATCACCGTTGGATGGAGGTCACCTTGCCCGCGACGATGGCTGGGTTGCCGGTACTCGCCGTCCCCGCCGGGTTCGGCGGCGCACAGCGGCTGCCGATAGGGCTCCAGATCATCGGCAAGCGCCACGACGACCTCGGTGTCCTTCAGGTCGGCCACGCGTACGAGAAGGCGTCCCCGTGGATCGCGTCGAGCCTGCCGCCGGTACTGGGCGGCAAGGGCTGATCGTTCTTCGTCGGCAGTGTCACGGATGGACACTGCGGCGACGCAATCGTGAAAACGCCCCGGTCGTTGCCGACCGGGGCGTTTTCTATGGGCATGATTTCCAACCGTGTCAGAACTCTAAGGTCACCGAGCTCTTGAGGGTGCGCGGCGCGCCGATCGTCAGATACCCACCCGAGGCTGAGCTCCAATAGGCCTTGTCGGCGACGTTTTCTGCGCTGAGGCGGAAGGTCAGCGGGTGGCCGTCGGCAACGACCACGTAGCGGACACCAAGGTCGAACCGCGTCCATTCGGGAATGCTCAACGTGTTCGTCAGGTTCACATACTGCTTGCCCGTGTACACCAGACGCCCGGTCAGCGTCGCGTTGCGCAGGAACGGCGGGACCACCTCGGTGCCGAAGCTGACCTGCCATTCGGGGACGCCGATCGCGCGCTTGCCGAGATTGGCGGCGATCGATCTTGTAACAGTTGCGTCCGTGTAGGTCGCACCGCCGATGAAGCGCAGCCAGTCGGTCGGCTCGCCGTTGAGGCCGAGTTCGACACCGCGGTTGCGCTGTTCGCCATCGACCCTGAAGGTGAACTGCGACGGATCGGTCAACGACGGATCGTTGAACTGCAACGGCTGCTCGGTTGTGAAAGCCGCCAACGTGCCGGTAAGGCCGCGCAGCGCGAGCTTTAGGCCCGCTTCATACTGCACCGACTTGTAAGGATCGAAAACCTCGCCGGGATTGAGGATGCCGACGGTGGTGGTCGACGCGACGGGCCCCTGAACCAGCGCCTCCATCCGGTTGGCGTAGATCGACAGGCTCTCGGTCGGCTTGACGACGACGCCGACGACCGGGGTCCAGGCGTCGCGGGTATAGCCGGTGGTCTGAAGATTCTGCTTGTTATAGGTGTTCGCGATGATCTGCTGATAGCGGCCGCCGACCGTCAGCAGGATCCGATCGTCAAGGATACCGAGCGTGTCCGAGGCGAAGCCGCTGGTATATTCGAAGGTCTGTGCGCGCGGCAGGTTGTTCAGGTCGCCGCCGACCGACACGAGCGAGCCGTCGGCCGGCTTGGCCACCCGCGGTGCGGCATAGAGGTTCGAACAGAACACGTTGACCGTCAGCGACGCGGCGGGGACGCCCGCACAGGCGGCTGCGGTGCGCAACGTCGCCGGGAAGATGCCCGTCGTGAATGCGTTGCGATTTTCCTGGAAGTTGACCGACGCGCCGGCGTTGACCTGATGCGAGACGCCGAACGTATCGAACTTGGCGCGCACGCCGATCTGGCCCGACTGGTTGCTATCCGCGCGTGGCACATAGCTGCGGGCCTGCGTGCCGTTGCCGGTCGCCGAGGTAATGGTCAGCGTCGAATAATCGCCCTGTTCGGATCCGTCGCGCGCGCCGATCGCGGTGTAGAGCGTGACGTCCTTGGCGACGTCCATCTCGATCCGCAGCGTCCCGTACAGGTCGCGCAGCTTCGTGTAGGTCCAGGCCTGACCGTAATTATAGGATGGGTTGGAGGGAACCGTCGGCACCGCGGTGAGCGCCGCGCCCAGCCGCACGATCGGCCGGGGCTGATGGACCTGCTGGTTCTCGTAGCCGAGGTCGAGCATGATGCGCGCGGGGCCGCTGCGATAGTCGATGCCGACGCCGACCACGCCGACCTGCTTCTCCTCGTTGTCGATCGCGTTCTCGCCCTTGCGGAACACGCCGTTGATGCGGACGCCGAGTTCCTTGCCGGCACCGAAGCGCTTGCCGACATCGAAATTACCCCCGAAGATGCTCTTACCGCTGAAGCTGGCGGTGGCGCGGTACAATTCCTTCTCGGCCCGCTTGGGCGTCAGGTTGATCCCGCCGCCGACGCCAGAGCCGCCCGGAGGCGCACCGAACAGGAATGCACTGGCGCCGTTCAGGACCTGGATGCCCTCGTAGAGCTCGGGCGAGATCAGCTGGCGCGGCGTGATGCCGTAAAGCCCGTCGATCGCGATCGCGTCGCCGAACAACTGGAAGCCGCGCACGACGAACAGTTCGGCCTGGTTGCCGCTGCCCGACGTGACGCGCACTGCGGGGTCGTTCTTGAGCACATCGCCGATCGTCTCCGCCTGCTGGTCGAGCACCAGTTTGGCGGTGTAGGTCGTGACATTGAACGGGGTCGACATCGCGTCCTGATCGCCCAGCGCGCCGAGATTCCCGCTGCTGGTGACCTGCTTCTGCGCCTGCTGCCCGGTGACGACGATCTCGTCGTCGCTCTTGGGCGCATCCTGCGCAAAGGCGGGCGAGACCGAGACGAGGGCAGCCGCCAATGCGGCAAGGCCGGATCCGCGTAGCGCGGCGCGATGTGCAACCATGTTTGAAAGCCCCTGATGTTATGTCGCGATACGGCCAGGCTCACCCCAAGCTTCTGTATCGCGGCCGATCTTGGATGCCGGGATTGGGCCTTAGAACATCCAGTTTCCGTAATTTTGCGGGACCAATCCGCCACCGTCGGTCGATCTACCCGAAAACGATGATCACCTCGTGGCTTCGCGGAGCGCCGCGATCGCGGATTGGGCTTCCTGTTCGTTCAGGCTGGCAAACCCGATGCGCAGTCCGCGGGGTGCTGTGTCGCGGGTCATGAACGACCGCGACGGCGCGAAGCGCAACCCCATCGCCGTCGCGCGCTGCTCGAGCGCATCGAGATCCGCGTCGAAACGCAGCCAGAAGGCGAGTCCGCCATCGGGCACACGGTAGTCCACCAGGTTGCCAAGCGCACGATCGATCTCGGCAGCGAAACTCTCGCGGCGGCGGGCATAGACCTGCCAGACTTTGCGCGCATGCCGACGCAGTTCGCCATTCTCGATCAGTTCGGCGGCGGCATCCTCGGTCAGCGTGTTGCCCATGCCATCGGTCAGCGAAACACCATGCGCCATCGCCTCGATGACCGCGGGCGGTGCCGCGACATAGCCGATGCGGAGTGCCGGTAGCAGGAGCTTCGACAGCGAACCGACATAGATGACCTGGCCCGGACCATAGCCGGCCATCGGCAACAGCGGCTGCGATTCGAAATGGAATTCGTGGTCGTAATCGTCCTCGATGATCGCAAAGCCGAACTGGCTGGCAAGATCGAGCAACCGCAGGCGGCGTTCGGGGCGCAATGCGACGGTGGTGGGGAATTGATGGTGCGGCGTGACGAACACCGCGCGCACCGCGTTGCGGCGGCAGGCCTGCTCGACCGCCTCCATGTCCATACCGCCTTGGTCGATCGCGACCGCGATGATCTTCGCCCCCAGCGCGCGGAAGGCGGCAACAGCGGGTTCATAGGTCAGTTCCTCGACGATCACCGCGTCTCCCGGCTGGACCAGCACCTGGGTCGCCAGGAAGATGCCGTTCTGGCTCCCGCGCGTAATGCAGATATTCTCCGCCGATACTGGCAGCCCGCGCTGGCTGCGGAGCATCGTCGCAACGCTATCGCGCAACGCCGGCGAGCCCCGCGGATCGCGATACTGTAAACGGTTTTCCCGCGAGGCACGGTGGGCCGCGGACCGATAGGCACGCGCGAGCAGCTCGGGCGGGAAGAGGCGACCATCCGGTGCCCCTTCGTCGAGCTTCAGGCCGATCCCGGCAGGCAGTGCAAGCGCCCGTGCGGGTGGGGGGGCGACGCGATAGTTGATCGCGGCATTGCTCATCGTGACCTCGGCGTCACTGCGCCGTGTCTTTGCCGAAGTCGGCAGCGAGGTCGAGACCATCGTTCCTCGCGTGCCCGCCGATGCGAGCCAACCCTGTGCGATCAAATCTTCATAGGCCAGCACGACCGTCTTGCGGTTGACGCCGAGCAGCGTGGCGAGCTCGCGGCTGCTGGGCAGATAGGCGCCCGAGGCAAGCCGTCCGCGTTCGATGTCGCGGATCAGCGCCTGAATGATCTGCATATAGATCGGAACGGCCCGTGACGGGTCGATCCGATCCGCCAGGCTGACTTGCCAAGGTCTCAGCATTGGTACTGTTTCTTTGCATGATACGGAGCATTGCGGGGCCAAGCGTAGCGCGCGATCACCACATCGCAAAGAACCACTGGATCATAGGATTTTCTGTACCGGCGCGTGGTCGATACCGGCTGCGTCGGACCGCAGCACCCGCGTCGCAGCTGAGGGCACGACCGCAATTTCGGCGTTCGCATAGTGGACTAGGGACCGCGGTATGTGCTCGATCGCGACCATTGAACGGTGCGAATGTCATCAGCTACGCCGGGCGCAGCGCCCAGGCGATGGTCAAGATCGGCACGGCAAGACCCACCCACGAAAGTGCGTCGCGCCAGCCGTCCCCGGTCAGCGCTGCGACCAACGCGAAAATGCTGAGCATGGCGATCGCCAGCGGGGCCGCAAAGATCGAACCGAGGCTTTGCCGCGATCGTCGGCGCAGCGTCATCCTGCTGGCACCACGATGCCGCCGGTTTCGACTTCGCGGACATGTGCCGCAGATGAAGCGCGCCGCTTTCCCAGCCAAAGGTATAATCCGGTTGCGAGCACGACGATCGTGAAGAGGTCCAGTACGGCCCACAGGATCTTGAGCGGCAACCCACCATAATCGCCGAAATGCAGCGGACGGGAGAGCGAGAGCGCCTTGTTGTACCACGGCATCGACCGCGCGGTGGTGAAGGCACCGGTCTCGGCATCGACCAGCGCGGGCGTGAGAAGACGCTCGGTGAGCGGCGTGTCGCCCTGGAAGAAGACGGCATAGTGATGCTTCGAACTGAAATTGCCGCCCGGAAAGCCGATGAACTGCGGGTTGTTGCCGGGGAGTGCCTTGCGTGCCGCGGCCATTGCCTTGTCCAGCGACCCGTAGCGCGAAGGCGGCAGTGCGTCCTTGCCGGCATATTCGCGCGTCATCGCTGCCAGCTCGTTCCGTTGCCAAAGCGTGTTAATCGGCTTTTCCAGCGTGTTGATCACGCCGGTTACCCCTACGACCGTCATCCAGGCCAGCGCGACGATGCCGAGCAAATTATGGTAGTCGAGCCACTTGAGCCTGGTGCTGCGCGAAGTTCGCAGCGTGCCGAAGGCAAGCTTGCGCATGAAAGGCGCGTAGAGCACCACACCGGAAGCGAGCGCTGCAGTGAACAGCAGACCCATCGCACCTAGGAACAGCATGCCCGGTAGGCCGAGGAACAGGTCCGTATGGAGCTTCAACAGGAAGTCCATGATGCCGCCCTTATCCTCCTTGCTGAGCAACTTTCCGGTCGATCGATCGAGGATTTGGGTCGTCATGTCAGACCCTGGGGCGTCCGGGGTAGGTCCGGTGGTGACGGTCATCGACGGCTGATCGTTGTCGAACGCCATGAACAACGGCACTTCACCGGCGCGGACGGCGAGCGCCTTGGCCATCATAATGTCGAGCGGAAGCAATCCTGGCGCGTTGCTGGACGATCCAACGCCCGGCATTCCGAACTGAAGGGTGCCGCCATTCATGCGATTTATCTCGTCGCTGAAGATTAGCGGCAGGCCTGTCAGGCAGAGCAGCAGCAAGAACAGGGTGCAGACCAAGCTGGTCCACTTATGCACGAGATACCACACGCGTATTGAAGTACTCGTCATCAAGTTACATCGCCGGGTTGCTGATATCGCTTCGCATTAGCGGGCTACGCGAAGCGAGGTGCCCTGTCAATTTGATCTGGTCCACAATCACCGGGTAATGTTTTTGATCGGAAACCACAACGCGACATAGGCCGGGAGACGGTGCCGCTATGGGTTTCCGCCTCATGACGAGGCCATTGAATCTACAAGCCGAAGCTACGCGCAACGATGAACGTCCGCGATTGGTCGTTTTCCGACCGTCCGGTTCCGGACGCTGCATTGCCGATCGCGAACGTCGCGATTTGGTGGACAGCAGACCGTCCGCTATGAGGAAGGCAGACGGCGTTAGCGGACGTCCCTGACGCTACCGCCCTTTCTCGAAAAGGAAGGTATTCCGGGAATCTCCAGAGCGGTTCTCACGTTCGTCACCGCGATGGAAATACGATCCATGTTGCAGCCAAACTTCGACGCCGCTAACTGTTGCACATGAGTAATACAGCCAATCTCCCGAAGCGGACGGTTCACAGCAGTTTGATCGGGCTGCTGGCTTGCGCCTCAATGGCGGACGCCAGAGCCAAAGCCTCTCTTCCGGATATGACCACAACCCTACGCGAACATCGCGTGGAGAGTGCTTCAGTCGCCGTGATACGCAACGGACGGATCGTCTCGACTGGAGCTTGGGGCATGGCTGGCCCCAACCGTGCGACCACCGTCGCGACGCCCTACAATCTAGCCTCGCTGACGAAGCCGCTGACGGCGGAGGTCATTCTGCGACTGGTGTCGGCCGGCAAGCTGTCGCTTGATGAGCCGATGGACCGTTACTGGAGCGACCCCGACCTGTCGCGCGATCCCCGGCGGATGAAGCTGACGGTCCGCATGGCGCTGAGCCATCGCACCGGATTACCGAACTGGCGCGATGCAAAGGGGCTGGCCTTCGATCATGACCCTGGCACGACCACCGGCTATTCGGGCGAGGGGTATCAATATGCAGCGCGCTACGCCGAGCGTCGCACCGGGCAGTCGTTCGAGACGCTTGCCGGGCGCTGGCTGTTCACCCCAGCCCATATGCGCGCGTCGGGCTATGTGTCGGCGCAAGGTGAGACGGCGCCGATCGCTGTGCCGTATGACGACACCGGCAAGCCGCTGCCAGTCGAGCCGGTGACGCGATACAATGCTGCTGATCTGGCTCACGCGACAGCGCGTGATTATGCGCGCTTCCTCATTGATACCCGCAATGACCGGGGTCTGGTCGCGTCTGTCGCGGCAGAGCGCAGCAAATCGCAAGCCGATCTGACACCCGCGATATGCGCCGGAACGAAGGCGGCGACGTGTCCACCCTGGACCGGCTTCGGATTGGGTTGGCAGCTCCTCGGCTTTCCCAAGGGCGCGACGATGCTTCACACCGGCAAGGATGCCGGGGCCTTCACCTTCGCCGCGATCGATCGCACAAGCGGTGACGGGATCGTCATCCTGACCAATAGCGACAACGGGTGGCGGATCATCCTGCCTATCCTTGAGCGCACCAGCAGCGATCCAAAGCTGATCGCCTTCCTTCGCGGCCAGATGAACTGACAGGACCACGAGTATGTTGACCACCATTGCCATTGCCGCGGCATTCCTCGCGACACCCGTGCCGCCTCCGACCGATCCGCTGACGACGGAGATCGGCACGCTCGATACCAAGGTGTTCGATGCCTACAATCGTTGCGATCTGCCGACCTTCTCCGGCTATTTCGATCCGAAAGTGGCCTTCTACCACGATACTGGCGGCGCGACGTTCGAGCGTGACGCAATGGTGGACGGCGTTCGCAAATACATCTGCGGGAAGGTGAAGCGCGAGCTGATCCCGGCGACCTTCCACGTCTATCCGATCAAGGACTATGGTGCGATCGAGGAAGGCGAACACCGCTTCTGCGAACTGGCGTCAGGTCGATGCGAGGGGATCGCCAAGTTCGTGATGGTCTGGGCGAAGCAGGATGGCGCATGGCGGATCACCAGCGTCCTCAGTTACGGACACCGCGCCGCGACGCCTGCCGAACAGCGGAGCGCTGCGGGCAGATAGCTCGCCGGCCGTTTCCCGATTGGGAACGTAGAGCGGGATACCTGCCCCACCGATAAGGCGCAGGGCCACAGGCAGGAGTCGTTTCCCAAAATCTGTTCCCGATTGCTCTTTCCCGAAATGGTCAGTCGGAGACGGAAAAACGAGAAAGATCGGGCTTAACGAATGGACGTTATCGCGAGCCCGAACCGCTTGCCTGAACGTCCGGGTGTGGGCGGTTGCGGTCGTTCGGTCCATCGGCGACCCGAATGTCGTCTTTTGGAAACTGGCCCGTGTGCTTTGATGGGGCGACCGTCGTAATCGGACGTTCGTTCAGGTGAGTTCCAAATAAGTCGCCTATTGACGCATGTTCTGCCTTGCTTCCGGACAAGACTCAGCGCGAGTGACCGGCGCGCCCATTAGAAGTTCAAGGGTGTCAGACGCATTCGCGGGCATACCCAGGAGATACCCTTGGGCATACTGGCATCCCAGTGACCTTAGGGCGTCCCGCACCGAAGCACTTTCCACGCCTTCCGCGACTACGCTTAGCTGCAAGTTTTCAGCCAGGCGTATGATACCCGATACCACGCGGTACGCCGCGTCGTCACTGTCGACGTTATACACGAAGGAACGGTCAATCTTAAGCTTGTCGAATGGCAACATGCGAAGATGTTGAATTGAAGAAAACCCAGTGCCGAAGTCGTCTAGCGCAAGGGAAACGCCTTGATTCTTCAGTGACTGGATAATTCGGCGTGCTGCATCAGGGTCGGTAATCAAGGCATTCTCAGTGACTTCAAAGCAGATCCGTCGCGCGGGAAAGCCTTGTCGCGTAAGGACGGCCAGAATTCTTTTCGCGAGCCATGGATCGCGAAATTGGACTGGCGAAAGATTGATAGCGACGGTCAGTTCTGGCGGCCAGTTCCTAGCGTCTATGCACGCCTGTTCTAGGAACTGGAGCATAAACTCATTAATGAGACCGCATTCCTCCATAATTGGGATAAAGCGGCTCGGTTCGCCCATCGTACCATCGGCGCGTCTCCACCTAGCCAACATCTCGAACCCGACGATGCGTCCGGACAGCAGGTCTACGATTGGCTGGTAAAAAGGCTGGAAGGCTTCAGAGCCGAAATCAGCCCGTATCTCCCGCTCGAGTTCGGCACGATCGACAAGTGCCGCTCCCATACTAGCATCGTAAAAGCGATGGCCAGATCGACCGCGTGACTTCGCATCATACATTGCAATATCCGCGTGCTGAAGGAGCTCTTCGCGGCTCGCCGCATCGATCGGGAAGCACGAAACACCGATGCTGGCGCTGATATGGTGGGCAAACCGGCCGATCCGAAACGGTGTTGCTACCTCGCGAATGAGCTGACCCGCGACCGTGTTCGCGATACCGCTGGTATTCTCGTCGCCTTGAACCGTGACGGCGAACTCATCACCGCCCAGCCGGTAGACGTGGCCAGGAGGTTCGACGAGTGACGTGAGACGGGTCGCAACCGCCTCAAGCAGCTGGTCTCCTGCGCCATGGCCGTACGCATCGTTCACGCCCTTGAACAAGTCGAGGTCGAGCAGGAACAGGTACAGCTGCTCATGCGGCTGGCGCTGAGAAATAAAGGAATCGATATTCTCGCTGAGAGCGCGCCTGTTCGCCAAGCCGGTCAGGGGGTCTTCGTAAGCGAGTTTCTGTGCGGCGAGTTCTGCCGCCCGCGCGCGGCTCTGCTCCGCCAGCATGGCCGAACGCGACTGTAGAACCTGTTTAAAGCTTGCGTGGTTGGTCGCCAAGGTCCTCAGGATCAAGATCGCAACGATAAGGAAATTCGCACCGACGCTGAAAAGCGACCATTGCGACGCTACGAGCAGACGGACTGTCACAGGCATGACGCCGAACAACAATACAAGAAAGCCAGCGCTAGGTAATGCCTGCAGGCAAAAGCAACAACTTATTGCCCCTACAAAGACGTACAACGAGATTGATATGCTCCGAGTCAGGTCTATTTCCGAGAAAAGTAGCGCTCCCCAGATGCCAAAAACAATGCTTAGTAGCGTGGCGCTGATTATGGTGCCACGCAAATAGCGTCGAATTGCATCAGGGCTAGCGACGGTGGATCGGCGACGCATCCACAAAAGCGCTCTGGCTACGATTGCGCCTGAAAGTACGATCGGTATGCCGAAGCTCATTCCGAACGGCACCTCACGGAAGGACTCAATGCCTAGGAACAGGACGTTGATGAACATTAGCGCGTACATGAACGGAATCTGGCGACGAAGCGTGATATACTGCTCCAGCAGAAACTCGTCTGACTCCGGCAAACGGCGCCATTTCAGTTCAGAAAGCCAATCGAACATTGCTGAGGTTCCTCAACAGCGTCTTTAGGTATGAAGTGTTCACAACACGTTGAGAGTGAACGCCGATCGTAGCCTTCGGGAGGATAGAACGAGCGTCCGGTTCTAGAGCGGGGGAGCCCCGACGCGGGCGTCCAGGGAGTGCTAACGCCGGCCGGGTCATGACGTAGGGAGCTTTGGGCGTCCGCATAACGACGCGACACGATCATGGCGATCGGGCCTTGAATATAGGCGGCGGCTCGCCTGAACCGACGTCCAAGTTTGAGCTCTGATCGCAGCCTCGGGAATGACCGAGTTTGGGCGTTAGCGGACGGGCCGCTACATGATCTATTGTAGATCTAGATAGCCGGATCGCTAGATGCGTTGGGGTATTACCGGGGCGTACCCTCGCAATCGACCCAATAGGCCGAGCATTTGTCCGGCTTCCACAACCCTGTGGCGAAGGGTGTCTCCGTAGAAACGCCTGAGCGAGGACGGAAAGCGGGCATTGGCGACAGGGAACAAAGCCTGCCTGGCTAAGAAGTTGGTCGTGATGGAGCGTTCTGCAGGAAGGTAACGTCTAGAACCTCCATTCTCTGAGAGCCTGTACGTCGCCGCACAAGACTACCCGTCGGCACTCCGTAGCTCCCTCGCAGCGTGTAGCGTTCAATCCGGTATACGCCCTGGCCCGTGCCATCGTCGACAAAAGCCGCATATCGACGGTCGGAAATTTGATCGACTGCTGCCTTCGTCCAAGCACTGTCACCCGAAGAGCGAACAACTTCGACCTGAGCCGTTCGCCCGCCGGGACGAACCCAGAATCCGACATCGGCCCACCCAAGACTGGTTATGTCCATTGATCGAGCGGCCGACCGGTTTATGTCGCCAAATTTCTTGGCATGATCTTCCGCAGCCGCTAACGCCGTGGGTTCTAACGGCGGGTTCCAAATCACTATTGGTCGCTGGCCATAACGCGTTCTTGCCATCGCATCGATCTGGCGATCAATTTCGGCCTTGTCGGCGCGCGTGGCTGCCAATCTCAAGCGGAAGGCCGGAATGATCGCTTGAACATCCGAGCTCTGTGCTATCGGTGAGCGCGCGATCTCATCCAGTAGAACGCTGGCCTCAGAGGATCGCCCCTGTTCGTTCGCTAGCGTAAACAACCGCAATCTGGCGCTAAGCGCAGTGACGTGCTGCCCAAACTTGGTGCCGGCGTCCTGCGCGCGCTTATATGCTGCCTTGGCGTTGCGCAGGTCGCCCATCTTCATCCACATATCGCCGAGCGCCAGTTCGACATTGCTGACTGCAGGGTCGATCGCCGGCAAGTTGTCGCGCAGCGTACGCACTTGTTCACCAACGGCATCACGGTAAGCGTCAAGATCGCCTTCCTGCAACGTCACCGTTCCATATGCCTCGTATAAAGCAGCTACGGGTTTGGGGGCGATCGCGACAGAGGACCGATTGCGCACAATAGCCGCAGCTAACCCGCGCTTGGCGGTTAGATAATCACCTTTACCGAACGCTCGCTCTGCCCAAGCGATCGACACCAGAACATCGCGCGACGGAGAGCACTGGTGCGCAATACATGCAGCATAAGCATCATCCAATCGGGTCCCGGTCACCACGATGTCGTCACCAGTCGCTTGATCAGCGGCCATCAAAAGCAGTAACGCAAACATGCGCTCTTCCTTTCTTTAGGTCGGTTGGATGTTGTTTCACCGACGGATCGGAGTCAACGACGATTAAGCCGGCAACTAAATCCGTAATTTGGCGGCTAAAAGACCCACTACGAGAGCCCTAGCGTAGGACGCCTCCTCAAGACCCGGCTGACGGACGTTTGTCCCGACTTAGGTAGCTAGCTTGGTTGTCGCGTTGGCGCGTCGCTGCGGTACGTCGTTCTAGACGAACTTTAAACATGACCCAGTTCCGATTCAGATGGCGATAATCGTGCGGCCCAAGGCGGGGTATTGTTCGATCGCGATGCCCTGTCCACAAGCCGCCGGCTTATGAGGGCGGTGGAAGCAGATGATATCTCTGCGTTGAACGTCCGGATTTGGTGGACCGCGGACAATCAGGTCCAGTCGTCAGTTTCGCCTCTCAGATAGCGCCATATACGCCGCAAGCGCGTCCAATCGCTCACGAAGCCGTCGAGGACGAGGGGCATTCCGATGAACAGGTAGGCGGGCAAGACCCATGCCCACACTTTATCCGATACGCCGATGAGCAGCATGCCGACGCAAACAACCGTAAGCGTTGCTGATGGCCACAGCGCCCATTTTGCCAATCGCTCGATTTTGCCAACTGGCTTTGGTGTATCATCGCTCACGTTCCGATCCTGTTGCGATCGCCGGATGTCTGCAAGTAAGCGATAGCGGTCGCGGTCCGATCGCGGAGCCGAACGTCGCATTGTGGTGGTTATCCGCCGTTCTGCCTTCCAGATGGCGACCACGCGATGACGGCCGATGCAGGATAAAATCCTGGTCTTGAAGTTCGATATATCCTGGAGGCTAGCGTCACCCTAAGCTTGGAGCAGCCTATGCTTCACCGGACTTTATCGGCCGGTACGGATGCGGGTCACTTCCTTGCGGATATACGCAATGCTCCGGGGGGACAGTGTTCCACCATCTGCACGCTGCAAACGGTACACTTCGTCGCGAAGGGCGAGGGTCCAAGCGGTCTTCTGACGTCGCAGCGTTGGGGTTTCGTGGGTCCCATCGTAGTACCCGGAACGGACGTTTTCGTTGACGGCCATCGCCGACCATCCGGTCTGATCGGGCGACGCCGACGCTGGGGCGGCGACGATGAATGAGCTGCACAGTAGGGCGGCAAAGGCCTTCATGATCGCAAATCCTTCAATAGCTGCATGTCAAAGGTCTACCCCAACGGCGGTTCCGTCAAGGCAGTCATCGAAGCGGCCCCAGACGTCTGCTATTGGGCTATCGCTGCCCCGAATGTCTGAAAGTCGGTGTTTGCGGACCCTCGATCGATCGCTGGCTCGAACGTCCTGACGTGGTGGAGAGCGGACGTGACGACGGCACTCCCGCCTGGAAGCGTTTGATTCATGGAAACGTCATAAGGCTGCCGGATCATGAGGATTAGCTGATCGATGTCCAGTCAAGCGCCCAGAGCATCTATCATCCGCATTGAACTGATCGTGATAGTAGCCCTGCTGCTAACGGCACTGGGGGTTGCAGCCGTGGGGATACGAGATGCCCGACGATACCCGAACATTAGGGTCGAAGCTTAACCTTTCGAGTTGCCAAAAGGTTGTCCAGCGGCTGATCTGCCATCCAATGAGTGGATTCCAAAGGAATGTGCCGTTGATAAATACCGTCTGCGAAACGCTACGGAGCTAGGCCTGATAACGACCGGTAGGAACACGCGATGGTACCGCATCGGCGATGACGCAGTGTTCATGGTATGCCAACGATTTGGCAAATATTGCGAGGTGCGAGCGCGTAGTCATGGGAAATTCGCGCGCTTCGGGTACTACCGCGACCTTGCCGTAAACAGAAAGGTTCTCGCCAACCCGTAAAGGCGGGGCGGGTTAGTAGATACGCATATTACGGGTCCGCTTTTGGGCGTAGGCGGAATGGCAGGAATGGGAAGGAAACGGAACCGCGGCTTTCGGGAAAGTGGGTGGCAATAGTCGACATCGCGGGCCTGCCGCTTTCCCAAAAGAGATGATGTTTGGAGAAAACGCGACGTTAGCGCAGCGCCGAACCTTACGTCATGATCGCCAGCGCCACCGTTCCCGCCTGCCGCTCGAACAGGCGGCGATAACGCCCGTCGTTCGTTTCAAGGAGAGCGTCGTGCGTGCCGTCCTCAACGATCCTCCCCCCTGAGAAGACAAGGATTCGATCGAGCGCCCGGATCGTCGACAGCCGGTGCGCGATGACGATCGCGGTGCGGTTCTCCATCAGCCGCTCCATCGCCTGCTGGATCGCCGCCTCACTCTCTGAATCGAGACTGGAGGTAGCCTCGTCCAGGATCAGGATCGGTGCATCGGCCAGAAAGGCGCGCGCGATTGCCACGCGCTGACGTTCGCCGCCTGACAGCTTGACCCCACGCTCACCGACCGGGGTGCGATATGCCCTGGGCAGCTCCATGATGAAGTCGTGCGCATTAGCGAGCCGTGCCGCCTCCTCGATCTCCGCCTGGGTCGCGTCGGTGCGGCCATAACCAATGTTCTCGGCGAGCGTGCGGTGGAACAATACAGGCTCCTGCGGCACGATGGCGACTTGTCGGCGTAGCGAGTCCTGGGTCGCGTGCGCCACGTCCTGACCATCGATCATCACCAGGCCGGCGTCCACGTCATAAAGGCGCTGAATCAGCTTCACGAAGCTGGTCTTGCCCGATCCCGATGGTCCGACCAGCCCGACGCGCTGCCCGGCGGGAATGGTGACCGAGAGATGCTCGTAGAGCGGTCGATCCTGTCCAGCGTAGCGGAAAGTCACGTCAGCGAACTGAATGGTCCCTGCGGCGATCGCGATCGGACGCGCGTTGGCACGATCGGCGACGCCCAGCGGCTCGTCGTGGAGCGCGACCAATTCTTCCATCTCGTTCACCGCGCGCTGGAGTTGGTGGACGTACTGGCCGATGTCGCGAAGATAGCCGTTGAGCACCAGATAGCTGGTCAGGACATAGGCCATGTCCCCCGCGCTGGCGTCCCCGCGCGACCACAGCCACAGCGCAGCGCCCGTGGCGGCGATGCGGATCAGCCAAAGCAGTGCGAGCTGCCCTGACCCCGCCCAAGTGAACGCCATCCAGGTCCGGCGTGTGCGCCGGTGCCACTTGGCGACGGTCCGCGCCAGTAGCGCTTCCTCGCCCGCCTCGCCGCCGAACGCCTTCACCACCGCGTTCGTGCCGATCGCATCGGCCAGCACGCCGCCAATCTGAGTGTCCCACTTGTTCGACAGTCGCGCGATAGGCGCGAGTACGCGCGTCGCCAGCCCGATCGTCAGCACGATATAAGCGAGCGCGCCGACGCCCATCACCAGCCCGAGCAGCGGCCAGTGCGCTGCAAGCAGGAGCACCGTTCCTACAAGCACCGTCAGGGACGGCAACAGCGAGAGCAGCAACACGTCGTTGAGCGTATCAAGCGCCCACATGCCGCGCGTGATCCGCCGCACGGTGGATCCGGAGAAGGCGTTAGCGTGCCAGTCGGTCGACAGTCGCTGGACGCGCGCGAATGCTTCCTGCGTAACGTCGCGCATCATGTTCAGCGTCAGCGGTGTGATCGCCCACCAGCCCAGATGGCGCAGCACGACCATCGCACCGCCAAGCGCGGCGATGGCAGCGAAGGCGGCCCAGGCCGGTCCCGCATCGCCCCCGCCCACCGCATCGATCATCCGGCCGGCATAGAGCGGCACGAATACCTCGGTCAGGGTGGCAAGCAGCATTGCTGCGGCACAGGCGACTGCCAGCAGCGGCGCGCGTGCCCAAAGCCGAAAGGTGAACGCCAGCACCTTGCGTAACACGGAGGCGCGCGGAAACAGATCTTCTTGGTCGTCGTCGGTCATGTAAACATCACAGCGCGACTTCGCGCGGCCCTCGTATCAGCGATGATGAGTATCGGTCGTGTTCGGGACCGGAGCCGTCAGTGGCGGAGGAGGCCGCCGACGCAGATTACTCCACGAGCGGGCGCGGTATGATCGGTCATCGTCGCCCTCCTTTCGTGAATCGCTGGACGGCACTGCTCATAGCCGATCGCGTCGGCGGAAACTACCGGCCCTGCGAAGACGATGCTATCGCGCCCCCATGACCGACTTCCCGCGCGCGATTCTGGGTTACTGGCACGATGCATTCGATGGGCGCCGCGTCGATACGGAAAGCGATTTTGCGCTGACGGTGGTGCCGACGCTGAACCGCAAGCGCCCGGCGATGATCCTGGACGGGCAGTATGGCTCGACGCGCGCGGCCCTCACGCCCGAGCTCGCCGAGGTGATCGGCATTCATGCAGCGGAAGTGATGACGGTCGCCCGCTTGCGCGAACGGTTGAACGGGGCGGGCGTTGTTTTACACGATCCAGATTTCCTGTTCTACCTTTCAGGCGACACGTCGCTCGCAGCCGATCCGTCGAAGGCGCCACGCCAACTTACCGAAAGCGACCGCGAGTCATTCGACGCCTTTCAGGGGGAAGCGTTGGATCAGGATCTGGAGGACGCATTTGTCGAACTCGACCACTGGGCCTCGTTCGGTTGCTTCGATGGCGACCGTCTGGTGAGCGTCGCCAGCACGTACCCATGGGAGAACAGCCGGATCACGGACCTCGGGGTGCTGACGCTGCCCGATGTCAGGGGCAAGGGCTATGCGCGCGCCGTCGTGCAGGCGATCAATCGGCATTCCCGGCAGCACGGTTATGAGCCGCAGTATCGCTGCCAACTCAATAACCACGCTTCCATCGCTTTGGCAAAGGCATGCGGCCTGACGCTGTTCGGCAAATGGGTAGTAGCCTCGGACGCTTCCTGAATACCGAGATACCGTATGCGCGAAGCATTCTCGACGCGACCGCTTCCGCGTCGCTGCCGCCGCCCGGCTTCATGAGGAAGCCTATCGGGAACGGCGACCGCGACCGGTGGACTTTTCCGATTGGGATCGTTGAGTGGGAAAGCACGAGCTTTCCCAAAACCCGTCCCGAATGCTGAAACGGGAAAGGCGGTGACATCGATGCCGGTGCCACAACCGTTCTGTTCTGACACCGCGCAGGCAGGGCATCGTCTGCCAGTCCACGGCACATAAGCGGCAAAAAAGCGCTCTTGCGATGGCACTCGCCATTCCCGTTTCTCCGTGCGCCTCGGACTGTTTCGGGAAAACGAAATTGGAAACACTTTCGAGGAAAACTGGTTGCGAAGGCGGTATTTGGCCAACCTTTCCGAGCGTATTCCCGCATGGCATTCGTATTCAGGTTTTTAACGGCGGAAGGAGGCGGTTCACTACTAACTCGCGCAATTCCTATGTATGTAACTTGACACGTAACATGTAACCTAACATCCGGTGAGGATGGTCGATTTTATCGAGTCACATGGAAGCGCCTTCCTTGCGCATCGACTCCGTCGCTCGTCGGACCGTGTTGTTGAACAGATAAGCGGCATTCTCCTCCAGCTAGGCCTCGACGTTCCCCCGCGTGGCGCTTCGATGCTGTTGCTGATCGTTGAGCACCAACAGATTGGGGTGGTAGAAATCTCGCGACGCTTGCGATTGTCGCACCCGCTCATCGTCCGCATGGCACGGGAATTCCAAGAGCGCGGTTTGGTCGAGATTAATGCCGATCCGTCCGATGGTCGGCGACGGGTCTTAAGTCCGACGGATAAGGCGCGTCACGAGGCTGCTGCGCTCCAGACTTTCAACGCTGACCTGAATGCCATGTTTGATGACCTGTTTGCGGACATTGGCGCTTCATTAATCTCGGTCCTCGATCGCTTCGACGGCCAGCTTGATGCTTCGTCGATCCCAACGCGCCTCGCCAACCTGCAATCGACCAAGGAGTAATCGATGTCTCGCCGTCGCCATGTTGTTATGATGCTCCTCCCGTTGTTAGCTATGCCCGTGCCGCTGTCTGCCGATGCTCAAACGGCTATGCCTGCATCGGCTTCGACCCTCGATCCAGCAGCACGTCGTGAGATCGTTGAAGCATTCGCCCGCGAGATGCGCGAGCGTTATGTCTTTCCGAAACAAGGCGAAAGGGTAGCAGAACAGGTTACCACGGCGCTGGCCGCAGGCAAGTACGACGACTCTCGAACGACGACAGAATTCGCTCACAGATTGTCTGCCGACGCGTCGGCTATAACGCACGACGCGCACTTGGAAATTCTCGGCCCGCGAGGGGCGCCGCGGCCGCCAGCGCCCCAGGCCAAAGGGCCGCCAACCGCAATGGAGGCTGTCGAAGCAGGGATCACGCGGGCGGACAAACTGGCAGGCGGTGTGGGCTATATCGAAGTAAGAAGCTTCCCGTCGTTGAGCAGTTTCAAGCGAGTGATCGATGCTGCGATGTCTGGTCTTTCCGGCAGCCGTGCACTCATCATCGACGTTCGCAGGAATGGTGGCGGCGATCCAGAATCAGTCACCTACCTTGTGAGCTTCCTGGTTCCGCCTGATCGACCGATCAGCGCCTTTGTTATGCGAACCGCGAAAACGAACGATACAACCCGTCGGACCTTCCGAAGCGTTCACACGCCAGCGACCTTCGTTAACGTGCCCGTCTACGTCCTCACCAGCAAAGACACTTTTTCGGGAGGCGAGGAGTTTGCCTACGACATTCAAGCGCTCAAGCGGGGAACCCTGATCGGCGAAACAACTGGGGGTGGAGCGAATCCCGCGGGTTCGAGCGACCTCGGCCATGGTGTCACAGCCCTTATCCCGTTCGGCCGGCCGGAAAATCCGATAACCAAGACCAACTGGGACGGCGTTGGTGTTCGACCAGACATAGCCGTTCCCGCCAGCTCAGCCCTAAACGTAGCGCTAACGAAAGCGGGTTCAAAACCCGCCGTAGACATCGCCAACGCCTCTAAACAGCGGGTCTTTACCCCGCGAACAACTCCCCTACCCGGAACAGAGGTAGCCGTACGTAAGTTACTCAGCGCCATCACGAGCGGATCCCCGGTCAAGGCTATCCTGGCACCGGAATTAAATTCCTATTTTGAGCAGACGCTTCCTAAGCGCCGTGCAGAGCTTACAGATCTCGGAGAGCTTCGTTCGGTAGATTTTTATAGGGTTGCCCGATTTCAGGGAGGTGACGTGTATAAATTGACGTTTGCTAAGGGCCAGAGAAACATTCAAATTGCGATAGGAGATAGCGGTATAATTGAGGAGGCCTCCGCGTTTTTACCGCTTGAGCCGGGCCAGTAATCCATCATCTGAGACGGCAGATATCTCCAACTGTCTCCTTAAATTCGCCGTACCGTAAACGCCAAACGTTCTATCAGTCCGAGATACCTAGAACCGTCTTGAATGATGGAGCTGGCGCTAGATGAGGGTGATCTGAAAATTGCCGAGATTTGAAATGTGCACTGGCAAGCGTCTAACGCCGCACGCAAGTTTGCTGTGGTCGTCAAGAACTACATCAACTCTATCGACATTCGTTCGGTCCTGATCGAGCAGCAATAGCTATAAACGAAGGTTTTAACCCTCGTTAACGCCCAGATATTGCGATCCATTACGTCCGCGTCGGTGTCGAGGAGCGATTTGGGTCGGGCGCACGTGGAGACGTCGAAACATCTTAATCATTCGGCAAGCTCGTCATCGCGAGATTGTGGTCACCGTTCTACCAGGCTGCCTCGTAAATCGCGCGCGTGTCCGCGATAGTAAGTGTTCGGGGATTGCGATCTAGCAGCCGCGTCACGGTCATCGCCGCCGCCGCCATCCGTGGGATCGCTGCGCGTTCGATCCCGAAGTCGGACAGGCGCCTTTTGATCCCGCACGCGTCTGAAAGGGCGATCACGCGCTCCACCCCCGCTAGCGCATCGGCAGCAGGATCGCCCGAGCAGATAACGCCAAGCGCGCGCGCGATGTCGGCGTAGCGCTCAGGTGCTGCCGCGATGTTAAATCGCAGGACGTGCGGCAACAGCAAGGCATTGGCGACGCCGTGTGCGATATGGAACTCGCCGCCGAGCGGATAGGCGAGCGCGTGTACCGCTGCGGTGTTGACCGGACCCAGGCACAGGCCGCCATACAGGCTGGCGCGCATCATCGCCGATCGCGCCTCAAGATCGTGTCCATCCCGGCAAGCGCGCTCGATATGCTCGGAGATCAGCGCGACGCCTGCGAGTGCATAGGTATCGACAAGCGGGTGCGCGAAGCGGTTCGCATAGGCCTCGATGCAATGCGTCAGGGCATCGAGGCCCGTTGCAGCGGTCACCGCTGACGGCATCGATACGGTTAGCGCTGGGTCGAGATAAGCGGCATCGGGTACTAAATGCACGCTGACGACACCTTTCTTTAGATCCTCGGCCTCGTCGGCGAGGATCGCGATCGGCGTCACTTCGCTGCCGGTCCCCGCGGTGGTCGGAACGCAGCCCAGCCATAGCGCGCGCCCCTTTAGAAGGTCGGTACCGATGACGTCTTCGATGCGCTGCGCCCCGTCGGCTAGTGCGGCGACGAGCTTGGCGACGTCCATCGCGCTGCCGCCGCCCAAGCCCACCACGGCATCCGCGCGACAGGCCTTCGCCGCCGCCAATGCGTAACCGAACTCGGCGATCGTTGGTTCGCCTACCAAGTCGTGCCACAGGGTCGTGGTAATCCCCTCCGCCTCAAGCGCGTCCAATAAAGGTGTGCACAGAAACAGCGTGGGCTTCGTCGTGATGACGAACACCGACCGCGTTCGGCGGCCGACAAGGTCCGCGGCACACTGCAGCAGGGCGCCAGGACCAAAGGTGAGCGTTCCCACATTGGCGATCGTCACCAGTCGCCGTTCGCCCAAGTCCATCGCGTATTCCCTCTCATGGTCGCACGAGACCTATCCGGTGGTGCGCCCCGCGACTTGATCAGAGAGGCACTGCGAGTTGAGCCGCTGCGGGCAAGCTTTGCTGCCGCCATTCGCGCGGAACGGACCTGGCTGCCCTCGCGGGCGACAACCGGGCGTGATAGCGTACCACACGATCAATCGATGCCGGTCGCAAGGCGGGACGATTCCCGTCCTCGACCGCAGGAGTAGCCCAGTGGTCCGTCGTTCGCCCGTGAGTCCGGATTCCGCCAGATCATCTATCGATGCCCCGCCGCCGGTCGCAGTCGAAGCCGATCCGCGGCGCGTGAAACGATCGCAAGGGTTCGTCGAAGAAGTGTTCGAGATCATTCGTGCCGACATCATGTCACTCGCGATTCCACCCGACACGCGGATTTCGATCGATCACCTGGCCCGGCGGCTCGATGTGTCGCAGACGCCGATCCGCGAAGCGCTCAGCATGCTGGAGGCGACCGGTCTGGTCACTAAGCGGCATTTCGTCGGCTATTGCAGCGCGCCGCAGCTCAACCGCCAGCAGCTCGACCAGCTATACGAGGTCCGGTTGCTGTTGGAGCCCTCGGCCGCGCGCTATGCGGCGGCGCGGATGGACGACGCCGCGCTTGCCGACATCGTCGCGCTGGCGCGCGCGATGACGCCAGGAGAATCGCGTGTCTCCTATCACAATTTCGCCGATCAGGATTCCGAGCTCCATGATCGGATTGCGGCCGGAAGCGGCAACCCAATCATTCGCGAGTCGCTCGCGCGGCTGCACTCGCACCTCCACATCTTCCGCCTGCGATTCCATAGCGAAGTGACGACGGAGGCGGTCAACGAACATGCCGCGCTGATTGATGCGCTGTCGGCACGCGATCCGACCGGCGCTGAGACGGCGATGCGCGAACATATCGAGCGCTCCTATGCGCGCCTCGCGCCCGCCGCCCTGGAGTGAAGGGAACACCCCGAACCTCCTGACGCGAATTTAGCGCTTTTCATATATCCTATATGATCTATGGTTGATGTCAGGGGGGAGATAACCTCCGATCATAGGGAGGTGCGTCGTGAACCAGTTGCACTCGGACGAGCGATCGGGATCGTCGCGCATCGCGACGTGGAACACGTCGTTCGCCGCGCGGATGATGACGATGGAATTCGCCTCAGCGCGGATGGCTCCATTCGAAGCGAGGCTGTCCGACAGCGACCTGGGGCCGCTGCGCATTGCGCGGCTGGCAGTCACGCCGGTGATCGTCGAGCGCGACGCCGCGCATCTCGCGGTGCGGAGCGATCCTGCATATCTGATTCTGATCCAGCTCGCCGGCACCGGCGAGGTCGCGCATTACGGTCACGTCGCGACGCTTGCGCCGGGGGACATGATCCTGTGCGATGCATCCGCGCCGCTCAAGGTGACGTTCGACGCGCCGGTCGAGACTCTGTTGCTGCGGATTCCTGCTGCCACGTTGAAGGCGCATCTGCCGTCGCCCGAATGCTTTTGCGGGCGGGCGCTCAGGACCAGCGAGGGCGTCACCGCGGTCGTGGCGACGATGGCGGTCAGCCTGTTCGGTCATCTGCAGGCGGGGTTGTCGCTGCAGTATCAAGAGCGCGTTGCGCGGCATCTGCTCGACGTGATCGCGACGGCCTACGCGCTGGCGTTCCACACGCCTGAACTCCATTCGTCGATCGTCAGCGGGCGCTGTGCCACGGTGAAGCTGTTTATTGAACAGCATCTGCGCGATCCGGATTTGTCACCCTGTTCGATCGCGGCCCGGCTGAAACTGTCGCCGCGCTATCTGCGGATGATCTTCGCGGGCGAGAACGAGACCGTGTCGGCCTATATCCTGCGCCGCCGGCTCGAACAATGCGCGCGCCAGATCACCGATCCTGCCTGGCGCGGGCATTCGATGACCGAGATTGCGTTCGGCTGGGGGTTCAACAGCGCGCCGCACTTCACCCGGACGTTCCGCGATCGCTTTGCCATGCCGCCGCGCGACTATCGGCGGCTGAAGCTGGAGGAAGGGGGCGTGCCGTTCCGGCGGCCAGCGACGACCGACTGTCATCGCGACGTGCAGGCGGCCTGAGCGAGCCGTCCGCGACATCCTTCAACCGCGCTATCATGGGGTGAATCTTGAGCACTATCGGAGTCCAACGGGCGGCGCTTTCCCGACCCGACCTGCTGCGGCAACAGGCCTATTATGCGGGGCGCTGGCAATCGGCCGCATCGGGAGAGACGATTGCGGTGACCGATCCCTATGTGGGGGCCATAATCGCCGCGGTGCCTTCGCTCGGTGCAGCGGAGATCCATGCCGCGATCGATGCCGCCGACCAGGCCTTTGCGGGCTGGTCGCGCACGCCGAACCGTGAGCGCGGAAGCCTGTTGCGACGCTGGTTCGATCTGATCATGCGCGACGGGGAGGATCTGGCCCGGCTGATCACGCTCGAGAACGGCAAGGCGCTGAAGGAAGCACGCGGCGAGGTCGCCTATGCGGCCGCCTTCGTCGAGCTCTATGCCGAGGAAGCCGGGCGAATCGCCGGCGAGATCATCCCGCCCAATATGCCGGGGCGAAGGCTGAGCGCCGAGCGCGAGCCGATCGGCGTATGTGCCGCGATCACGCCGTGGAATTTTCCGATGGCGATGCTGACGCGCAAGATCGCGCCGGCGCTGGCGGCGGGCTGCACGATCCTGTGCCGGCCTGCGAGCGAGACGCCGCTGACCGCGCTCGCACTGGCGGTGCTCGCCGAGGAAGCGGGCATTCCAGCGGGCGTGCTGAGCGTCGTTACGAGCGACCCTGCGCTGTTTGGCGATATCGTCACCGCGTCGCCGACCGTTCGGAAGATCACCTTTACCGGGTCCACGCCGGTCGGGGCGCGGCTGATGGCGCAGTCGGCGCCGACCATAAAGCGCCTGTCGCTGGAGCTGGGCGGCAATGCGCCGCTGTTGATCTTCGACGACGCCGAACTGGACGTCGCGGTCGAGACCGCGATGGTCGCGAAATTCCGCAACGGTGGCCAGAGCTGCATCGCCGCCAACCGCATCTATGTGCAGCGCGGGATCCACGACGCGTTCATTTCGGCGTTTGCAGCGCGCGTGTCGGCGCTCAAGGTCGGCGACGGCTTCGATCCGGCGACCGACATCGGTCCGCTGATCAACCGACGCGCGGTCGACAAGGTCGAGCGGCACCTCGACGATGCGCTACGACGCGGGGCGCATATCGCGTGCGGCGGCAAGGGCGGGGCCTCGCTGATGTCGCCGCCCACGCTGCTGCACGGCGTCGCGCCAGACTCGCTTCTGGCGCGCGAAGAAACGTTCGGACCGCTGGCCGGGATCGTGCGGTTCGACGGCTACGACCAGGCACTGGCGATGGCGAACGATACGCCGTTCGGTCTTGCCGCCTATCTGTGCTCTACCAGCGAACGGACGATCGCGCGCGCGGGGCGCGATCTGGAAACGGGGATGGTGGGCATCAACACGGGGTTGATCTCGACCGCGGTGGCGCCGTTCGGCGGGATCAAGCTGTCAGGCCTGGGGCGCGAGGGATCGCATCACGGGATCACCGAATATCTGAACTTCAAATATCTCTGCCACGCCGGCCTTTAGGACCCGAACGACATGCGCCCTGCCAAAAAGGTCATCATCACTTGCGCGCCCACGGGCTCGATCCACACGCCATCGATGTCGCCACATCTGCCGGTAACACCCGACCAGATCGCGCACGCCGCGATCGAGGCAGCGGAGGCGGGCGCAGCGATACTCCATCTCCACGCCCGCGATCCGGCCGATGGCCGCCCCAGCCCGTCGGCGGAACATTTCGGTGCGTTCCTGCCGCGTATCAAGCAGGCGACCGATGCCGTAATCAACATCTCGACCGGCGGCAGCGCCACGATGTCGCTGGACTCGCGGCTGGAGGCGGCAATCGCCTTTCGGCCCGAGCTTTGCTCGCTGAACATGGGGCCGCTGATCTTCGACTTCAGCGGCGCCGGCGCGCGCGTCTCCGAGTGGCACCACGACTGGGAACGCGACTATGTCGAGGGTGCGCGCGGGCGCATCATGTACAACGACAACGCCTATATTGAACGCATCATGCGCGAGGTCGGGCAGGCATTCGGGACGCGGTTCGAATTCGAATGCTACGATATCGGCCATCTCTATACGCTGGCACACTTCGCCGAGATGAAGCTCATCGAGCCGCCGTTCCTGATCCAGGGGGTGTTCGGCATCCTGGGCGGGATCGGTCCCGATCCGCGCAACGTCGCGCATATGGTGACAATCGCCGACAGCCTGTTCGGCGACGACTATGTCTTCTCGGCCTTTGCGGCGGGGCGGCACCAGCTACCCTTCTGCACGCAGAGCGCACTGTTGGGTGGGAACGTCCGCGTCGGGCTGGAAGACAGCCTCTATATCGGCCGTGGTGAACTCGCCCGTTCGAATGCCGATCAGGTGACCAAGATGCGGGGCATTCTCGAGGCGCTGGGGCTGGACATCGCGACGCCCGCCGAAGCGCGTAACCTGTTGCGGCTGAAGGGCGGCGATGCCGTCGCATTCTGATCGAAGGACGTTATCGATGATGGATACCGACAAGGGCGTCTTCTTGGTCACCGGCGGCAGCCGCGGAATCGGCGCGGCGATTGCGCTGGCGGCGGGCGCCGCAGGCTATTTCGTGCTGCTCACCTTTGCCGGGCGCGTCGATGCCGCCGACGCGGTCGTTGCGGCGATCCGCGCGGCCGGGGGACGAGCGGACGCGGTGCAGGCCGATACCGGCATTCCCGCCGACATAGCGCAGATGTTCGCCGCGGCGGACGCGCAGGGGCGGCTGGCGGCGTTCGTCTATAACGGCGGCATCACCGGCGGGACCGGCCTGCTTGCCGACCAGACTGACGAGACGCTGGCGCAGGTGATCGGCGTGAACCTCACCGGCGCGCTGATCGGCTGCCGCGAGGCGGTGAAGCGGATGTCGACGCGGATGGGCGGACAGGGCGGTTCGATCGTGCTGCTGTCGTCGCGTGCCGCCATGCTCGGCTCGCCCGCCCAACATCTCTGGTATGCGGCGTCGAAAGGCGGCATCGACAGCCTGAATATCGGACTGTCCAAGGAAGTGGCGGGGGAGGGGATCCGCGTGAACTGCGTGTCGCCCGGGCCGATCGATACCGAGATCCACGCCGCCGGCCGACTCGAACAGATCCGCGATTCGCTGCCGATGCGCCGCGAAGGCACGCCCAAGGAGGTCGCGGACACCGTGATGTTCCTGGTCTCTGACGCCGCCTCCTATATCGCAGGCGCCAACATTGACGTCGCGGGGGCGCGGTGATCGACACGCCGATCGTCGATTGCCACGCGCATGTCTTCACGCGCGATCTCCCGCTGACGGCCGATGCGTGGAGGTCGCCCGATTACGATTACACGCCGCACGATTATCTGGCGGAACTGGATGCAAACGGCGTGCATTTCGGCGTGCTGTCCGGGCTCAGCATCTCGGGCCACTACAATGATTACACGATCACCGCGGCGCGGCTCAGCCGCCGGCTGCGCGCCACCGCAATCGTTGCGCCGGACACTGACCCTTATGCGCTGCGCCGGATGCGGGACGATGGCGTAGTCGGGCTCCGCTTCCAGCTCGTCCGGCACGCTGCGTTGCCTGACTTCACCGATGCCGCGCATCGCATGCTGCTGCGCCGTGCGCGCGATCTGGACTGGCACGTCCATGTTGCGCTCGAAGGCGCCCGGCTGCCGCCTGTGCTCGCGGCGCTTGAAGCGTCGGGCGTCAGGGTCGTGCTCGATCATTTCGCGCATCCCGAACCCGATGCCGGCACCGATTGCGCCGGCTACCGTGCCGCGCTCGACGCCGTGCAACGCGGGCGTACGTGGATCAAGCTTTCAGGCGGTTTCCGCCTGGCAGGGCCCGAGACTTGGCGCGACCCCGATATCGCGCGCAGCGACGCGATCGCCGACGGGGTTGCAGCCGACCTGCTGGCCCGCGCCGGACCCGAGCGGCTGCTGTGGGGCAGCGATGCGCCGTTCGTCGGCTATGAAGGCCGCGTGACCTATGCGCGCGCGCTAGCGCAGCTGCAACGCTGGGTGCCCGATCTGGCAACGCGGCGTGCGCTATCAGACACCGCACTGCGCTTCTATTTCGCCTAGGCGAGCAGGCAAGAAATCGGGGCGCTGCGGGCAAGTCCGCACACGTCCGACACCTCAGGATCACGTGGCGCGACGATCACGGGCCGAGCCCAAGAGAAGGATGAACAGGCGATGATGGCGTGGTACCGGGAATCGGATAAGAAGACGCGGCGCGTGTTCTGGACCTGCGGTGCCGGCTGGGCGATGGATACAGCCGACGGGCTGGTGTTCCAGTATCTCATCCCGGTGCTAATCGCTGCGTTCGGCATGACGCTGGCGGAAGCGGGCTATATCGCCAGCGCCAATTATGTAGCGGCGGCGATCGGCGGCTGGCTGGGCGGCTGGCTCAGCGATCGCTTTGGCCGCGCGCGGATACTGCAGCTGACGATTCTATGGTTCTCGGTCTTCTCGTTCCTGTCGGGGTTCGCCAACACCTATGAGCAATTGCTCGTCGCGCGGGTGCTGCAAGGCATTGGCTTCGGCGCGGAATGGGCGGTCGGCGCTGTGCTGCTAGGCGAGATGATCGCGCCGCAACATCGCGGCAAGGCGTTGGGCACGGTGCATAGCGGTGCCGCGATCGGCTCGGGCATCGCCGCACTGCTCGCAGGGCCGTTCGCCGCCGCGTTCCCGGCGGATATCGGTTGGCGTGCGGTGTTCTGGATCGGGTTGCTGCCGGCGGTGCTGATCTTCTTCGTGCGGCGCGGCTCGGACGATCCAGAAATATACCGCGCGGCCCAGCGCCATGCCGCGCAAACCGGCCGCCGCACGACCATCGCCAGCATATTCGCGCCGAGAATGCTGCGTATCACCGTACTTGCGTCGCTGCTGTCGCTCGGCACGCAGGGCGCGGCGTTCGGGATCAGCAATTACCTGACCTCGTTCCTTAGCCTCGAACGCGGGCTGAGCCTCTCGATGGCGGGGGTGTGCGTGCTGTTCAACAGTGTCGGCGGATTTTTTGGGTTTCTGGTCAACGCCTATATCTCCGACAGCGTCGGGCGGCGCGGCGCATTCCGGCTGTTCGGCGCGGGGTTCATCATAACCGCGGCGATCTATCTGTTCGCACCGCTCGGCAATGCACCGAGCATCCTAATTCCCTTCGGCCTGATCTACGGCTTCTTCCAGTTTGGAATTTACGCGTCGTTCGGCCCCTATTTTACCGAACTGTTCCCCACCGAGATGCGCGCCACGGGCCAAGCTTTTGCCTATAATTTCGGGCGCGGCGGCGCGGCACTGTTCATCATGGCTATCGCGCTGCTCTCCAAGACGCTGCCGCTCAGCGCGTCGATGGCGCTCATCGCAATCATTGGCATGGCCTGCGCGGTGCTCACGACGCTGGCCTTGCCCGAGACCGCGGGCCGCGCGCTGCACAGCCTCGCCGAAGAGGACGCGGTGGCGGACGAAGCCCATGCCACTGTCCCCGCGACAGGGCAGTCCGGCTGACCGGGGGCATGACCACGAGCAAAAGCAAGCATCCTTGCCCGTTCGATCAAGCTCGCCTTGCCATGCCCGTTACGGTGTGGCGAACCTCTCTTCGCCCTTTCGAGGACCTGTCGCATGTATGATCCCAAGATCGCTGAACTGACCTTCGAACTCGAGCGGCAGCTTGCCGACTATTGGCACGAGATCGACACCAATGGCGGGCGCGAGGCGGCCAGCTATTATACCGACGACGGGGTCTTTCACGGCCAGATGGCGTCCTACGAGGGCAAGGCCAAAATCCAGCAATTCTACGACTGGCGCGTTGCGCAGGGGCCCCGGCTGGCGGTGCACAGCTTCACCAATTTCCGCGCTTGGTTCACCGGCGAGGATACGGCTGAGGCCAGCAACTACCTGTTCCTCTACGCTGCCAACGGCGTGAAGATCCTGCCGACGCATGCGCCGATCACGATCTCGATGGCGACCGACAAATATCGCCGCGTCGACGGTCGCTGGCTCTGCACCTATCGTCGCTTCGAACATTGGTTCGAGGGCGGCGCCCCGATCACCAACCCCAAGCTCTGATCTCGCAAAGAAAGGATCAAGACGATGGCGACCATGTACGCGGATGCCGACCCCCGGTCGAAACTGGCGACAGCCGGCGCGGCGGCAACGTCGAGCAGTGCGACCGGGTTCGGCGCGTCGAGCTACGCGCTGTTCGGTGAGACTCTGCCGCAGATCGACGACGAGACCGGCCGGACCTGGCTTGTTCGCGGCGCAAATTTTATCGTCGCGTATACACTGGCAAAACCAGGTGCGGTCTTCGCGCGCACCGGGCAGGTCGACGAATATGTTCTACTGATTGAGGCGCCGCAGCCCCACGCGGTCGTCACTTGGAACGGCGAGGATGTACGAGTCGACGCCGAGCATATAACCTTCGTGCCGCCCGGTGACAGCAGTATCCACGTGCCCGAAGGTGGAGAGGTCGTGCGGCTGTTCACAACTGCGTCGGCGGACCTCGCGGCACTTTGCTCGAACGCTGAGACCTATGCGGCTCCCGCGCCTAGCATCCCGCCGCTGGAACGTTGGCCCGATCCTGTCGGTGGTTTCCGGGTGCGTAGCTATGCGTTGAACGTGCCCGCCGAGGAAGGCCGGTTCGGACGAATCTGGCGCTGCACGACGTTCATGGTCAATGTGTTCGAACCCGCCGCAGCCCGCGATCCTGAAAAATTGTCACCGCATCATCACGACGATTTCGAACAGGGCTCGCTCGCGCTGGGTGGCAGCTTCGTGCACCATCTGCGCTGGCCGTGGACGGCACGGCTCGCCGACTGGCGCGACGACGAACATGCGACGTGCCCAGCGCCGTCTGTGGCGGTGATCCCGGCCCGCTCGATCCACACATCGGCGTCGATCGCGCCGGGCAAGACCAATCTGCTGGTCGACATCTTCTCACCCCCGCGTCGGGACTTTTCGGACATGACGGGCTGGGTGCTCAACGCTGCGGACTATCCCGCGCCGCCGAGCGCGTGATGGCAGGCGATGTCGGACGGGGTTTCCGCGCACGGCTGACGGGCGGCGAGCGGCTGCTTGGCACATTCCTCAAGACGGCCACAGGTCACGCGACAGAAATTCTTGGCGGGGCAGGGTTCGACTTCGTGGTGGTCGATGCCGAACATGCGCCCTTTTCCCGCGGCGATGTTGACCTGCTGATGCTAGCGGCGCGGGCCGCCTGTATCCCAAGCGTCGTGCGCGTCGCCTCGCCGGAGGCATCGCATCTGCAGACCGCGCTGGACTGCGGCGCAGCCGGGGTGCTGGTGCCGCATGTCGACAGCGCCGAAAAGCTACGTGGCGTTATCTCGGCCTGCCGGTTCGCCGGAGGCACGCGGGGCTTCTCCAACTCGCCGCGCGCGGGTGACTATGGCGCGCTGGGCTTCGCCGACTATATCGCGACGTCCGATGCGGGCACTTCGATCATCGCGATGATCGAGGATGTCGCCGCGCTCGACCGGCTCGATGAAATTTTCACCGTTGAGGGGCTGACCGCCGGCTTCATTGGCCGCGGCGATCTCTCGGCGGCGCTCGGCGCGCCCGGCGTCGGTGATCCTGCGGTCGTCGCAGCGGTGGCGCGGATTACCGAGGCGGCGCGCCGGCACGGCATCCCTCTGATCGCGCATGTCGGCGCGGGCGACGATCCCGATGTCGCCAAGCTCGGCGCGGCCGGCGTTAGCGGATTCCTCGTCTCGTCCGACCAGGGGCTGATGCGTCAAGCGGCGATCGCGGCACGGCGCGCGTTCGACGGCGTCGCCTGATTTTCTTGAAGCGAGGCCAGCATGACTCTTCCGCTGTTCGACACGCACGCGCATCTGATCGGGGACGATTGGGATCATTATCCGGCCCGGCCATTCACCCCTGACCTGCCGATGCCCGATCGGCCGGGCTACAGCGTGACGGCCGACGGCCTGATCGCGATGATGGACGCGCACGACGTGCAGCAAGCGTGCCTTGTCCAGCGCGGCCACGTCTATGGCTATGACAACAGCTATATCATCGATTCCGCGCGCCGGTACGCAGGGCGGCTTCACCCGGTGGTGATCCTCGACGCGCAGGATCCCGCCACCGCGGACACCTATCGGCATCTGGTAAGCACGGCGCATGTTCGCGGCTTCCGCATGGCTAATGCGCGGCCATGGCTGCTCGACACCGCTTGGATCAGCTCCCCTCCCGCGCTGGACGTCTGGAAGGCCTGCGCCGATCTCGGCACGCCGATGACGATGATCGTGTTCATTAACCAGCTGCCGTATGTGCTGCCACTCGTGAAGATCCTTGCGCGGATGTTTCCCGATCTTCCGATCCTGCTCGATCACGGCGCAATGCCGTTCGGCATGACGCAATATGAAGTCGCGCGTGCCGAACAGGCGGGCGAAACCATCGTCATGCCAGACGCTCCCGATTTCGGTATCGACAGCACCATTCGCATCTTCGAGGACGTGCCCAACGTCCATTTCAAGATTACCGAAATCAACATGGAGCGGCTTGTTGCCGCCGATGTCCGCCCGGCCCGGCTCGTCCGTCGTATGGTCGACAGTTTCGGGCCCGATCGCCTGGTCTGGGGCTCGGACATCGGCCAGAGCATGGGGTGGAGCTACACGGAGAAGACTGCCATGGCGCGCGCGGCAGCAGACTTCCTGTCCGAAGACGAGCGGGCCGGGTTCCTTCATGACAACGCAGCACGCCTTTATCGGCTCTGATCGCTATCAAATACGCCTTCCCGTCCAGTCAAGCCCGATCGTCTGGCGCCCCTACACCTCACTCCACAATAGGCAGGCCATGAAGCCAGCCATATCGCGTTTAGGGGATGCATCACATGGCCAGGACCCGTTTCATACTCGCACTGCGCACATCAACCGCGGCGCTTGCCGTCGCAACCGCAGTCCACGCGCCGTCCGTGCTGGCGCAAACGGTGATGCCATCGCCGCCGCCGGTCGCAACGACGCCCGAACCCGTCATCACGCCCGAGCAGACGCTGTCCGCCAGCCCGACGAAGGCGCCCGACGATGCCGCGCCGGACATCATCGTCACCGGCTCGCGGCTTGGCCGCGCCGGGTATGACGCGCCGACGCCGGTCAACGTCGTCGGCGAGCAGCGGCTGCAGCAGCTCGCGATCACCAACGTCGCCGACGCGCTCAACCAGCTGCCGTCATTTCGCGCGACGAGCTCGCCGGCAGCGAACTCGTTCCGCGTGTCGGGCAACATAGGCGCCCGGACGCTCGACCTGCGCGGCCTAGGCGCCACACGCACGCTGACCCTGATCGACGGCCGCCGCTTCGTGGGCAGCAGCGACAACGGCACCGTCGACCTCAACAGCATTCCCTCTATCCTGGTGCAGCGTACCGAGATCGTAACCGGCGGCGCTTCAGCCGCCTATGGTGCCAATGCCGTCTCCGGCGTGGTCAACCTCATCCTCGACACCAAGCTGAGCGGGCTCAAAGGGGAGATCAACAGCGGCATCAGCCAGCGGGGCGACGGGCGCACCTTCTACGCCGCAGCGGCTGGCGGCTCCGATTTTGCCGGTGGCCGCGGCCATGTCGTGCTGGGCGGTGAATACTCGAAGGAATATGGTGTCGGCACCTGCGAAACCCGGTCCTGGTGCAACAAATACACCAACTACATACCCAACCCCGGATACAACACTACCACCCGAACCAGCACCAACGGTTTGCCTGCGACGCTGGTTTTGAACGACATCACGTTCGTGCAGAACGAGAACGGCATCCTGTCGGGCGCTACGAAGTCGAACGGCGCAGGCGGGACGATCACGCTTGGCCAGCAGGTTCTCAATACGGGCGCAACGTCGTTGCCCGCGGCATTGCGCGGCAAGCAGTTCGATTCGGCGGGTAACCTCATCCCCTACACGTTCGGCAATTTGCTGAGCGGACTGTTTCAGCAGGGGCGCGATGCGACCCAGCCTTATCTGCTTGGGTTCAGTCCGACGCCGCTCGTGGTGCCGACAGAGCATTTCTCGGCGATGGCGCATGCCGATTATGACGTGACCGACTCGATCGTGCTATCGACCGAGTTCATGTACGCGCATGTCGTCGGCGGCCCGACCGCGACCACGCCGGTGCAGGATGCCCCAGCGACGATCGACATCAACAATCCCTATCTGTCGGCCGCCACCCGCGCGACCGTGCTTGCCGCCGACCCGGCGATCACAAAGCTGCTCGTCAATTCGTCGAGTTTCGCGATCGGTCCCGTCGCGCTCGCCAAGAGTACGCTCGACACCTATCGCGGCGCGATCAGCCTCAAGGGTGACCTCGGCAAGGGGTGGGGCTGGGATGCCTATTATACCTATGGCCGCGTCGACTCCGCGGTCATCGATCGGCGCTCGCGTTTGAAGGAATGGAACGATGGCGTCGACGCGGTCGTCGCCCCCGCCGGACTGGCAGGGATCGCGGCGGGCACCATTATCTGTCGCACGACGCTGACGAAGCCGGGCAATGGCTGCATTCCGGTCAATCTGTTCGGTTATGGCCAGGTCAGCCAGGCGGCGGTCGACCGCTATCTTGTGACCGAGACGCAGACCCGCCGCTACGAGCAGCATGCCGCCGCGGCGAACCTGCGCGGCGCCTTGTTCAGCACCTGGGCGGGCGAAGTGAAGGTCGCGGCCGGCGGCGAATATCGCCGCGATACCGCAGTCGGCGGCGCGGATGCGAACACGATTGCGGGCAACTACATACAGGCAGGCACGACAGCGCTGCCCTACACCAAGACGTCGGTCTATGAGGGGTATCTCGAGGCGGGTGTGCCGTTGCTCAAGGATTCTTCGCTTGGCAAGGCGCTCGATATCGATGGTGCGGTCCGCTACACGCATTACGAGCCGTTCGGCAACGCCACGACGTGGAAGGGTGGGATCGTCTACACGCCGGTGTCCGACATCACGTTCCGCGTCACCCGCTCGCGCGATATCCGGGCGCCAACCGCGCAGGAATCGAGTCCCAACGCTACGACTGTCACCATTCCGCTGGCAGATCCGTTCATCGGCGGTACGTCGCTGCAGACCGTCGTCACCGGCGGCAATACCAGCCTTCAGCTCGAACGCGGCGACACCTTCACCGCGGGCATCGTCCTGCGGCCGAGCTTCGTCCCACGGTTCAACCTGTCGCTCGATTATTACGACATCAAGGTGAAGGGCGCGATCGACTCGCTGTCTGCGCCGGTGATCGCCTCGGCATGCCGGCAGCAGACCTTGCTGTGCAACCTGATCGCGTTCAACCCCAACGGATCGATCAATACCGTCTTCTCCAACTTCCAGAACCTCAGCCAGCTGCATGCCGAGGGTCTCGAACTGGTGATGGACTATCGCATACCGGCGTTTTCGGGGAATTTCGATTTGCAGGTCAACGGCAACTACGTCGTCGATCTTTCGACGGTCGGCGCAACGGGGGTCATCACACAACTCGACAACGTGACCGGCAACAGCGGATCGATCACCAACATCCAGGGCGTTCCTCGGTGGAAGCTCGACGGGGTGATAAGCTATTCGCAGCCTAGCTGGGCGTTGACCGCGCACGGCCGATACGTTCCGCGCGCGATCCTCGATCCGACGAAGATCGGTCCCGAAGACGACGGTTACAATATAAACCTGCCGAATAGCGTGAACATCAATCGCGTGGATCCACGCTTCTATCTCGATCTCACCGCGCGGATAAAGATCCCCGACGCACAGGGCGTCGACCGTTTCGAAGTGTTTGGTACGGTCAACAACGTCTTAGACAAGGACGAGCCGGCGCAGTTGCGCCTTTTTGGAAACGCTCAACAATTCGATCCTGTTGGTCGGTTCTTCAAGGTGGGTCTTCGGGCGAAAATGTGATTGCCGATCGTCCCGAGCTGCGACCTACCGCAGGCCGGACGAGATAAAGGGGAAACCGGTGCCTTGTTACAGAATCGGAGGCTGTAAGCCTGTGTTGGGTGCCGATGTTTGGATAGCGCCTTCGGCGGACATCATCGGCGATGCTCGTCTGGGTGATGGCGTGAGTGTCTGGTTTGGCGCGGTGGTGCGAGCCGACAACACACCGATCGTCATCGGCGCGCGGACCAACGTACAGGATGGCGCATTGCTACATTCTGATCCGGACGCGCCACTGAAAATTGGAGAATCAGTGACGATTGGACACCATGCGATCCTTCATGGCTGCAACATAGGTGCGAGGGTGTTGGTGGGAATGGGGGCCACGATCCTCAACCACGCGGTCGTGGGTGCCGACTGCCTGGTAGGGGCAGGTGCTTTAGTCACGGAGGGCAAAGTGTTTCCGCCCTGCAGCCTGATCATAGGCGCGCCAGCAAGGGTTGTTCGCCGTCTGACCGACGATGAAATCGAAGGCCTGGCAAAGTCTGCAGAACAATATGAGGTCAAGGCTCTGACCTATGCCAAATCGGGATCTGGGTTGGAATCGCTCCGGGATAACTAGCTCGAAGCTGTCCAACACGCACCTTGTGATGCAGCTTTGCTCAGCACCGTGCGCTAGTTCGATCAGCAGGCTGCGCAAGGAGACCGGCATGCCCAAGCGTTATGCCCCAAGAGGCCAAAATGCGTCGGTCTCCGGTGGAGAGCTGCTTTTCAAATCAGGCAACGAGCGTGAGCGCTCCGAAACCGCGGGCTTTGCTGACTGTCAAAACAATATGTTTGAGGGCAAGCGCGTAGACGTTATCGATGTAGCCACAGGGGTGTGATCGATGCAGCGTTCGATTCTTGGTTTTGCGATATGTCACATCATGCGGGCGATGGTGTTGGTCGCCTTAACGGCCGTGCCGCCGCCGTCGATGGCTCAGTCCGTCTCTGATCTTGGCGGCATGATGACTAAGCGAGAATTCGACACACTTGTCGACTGCACCGTCGCCCGACATCCGGAGCAGACACGAAATGCTGCCGAGTTCAGGTTCGTCAGATCACCGCATCTCACACCGGACCAGATGCGGTCGGACCCGGACTCGCAGGCTTGGTTGGCAGCGTTGGAAGGTTGCTACACCATCAGGAATGGCCAGCAGCTTCCTTTCGACTTTCAAGAACTTATCCGGCGGTGGGGCGCTCAGTTTGGCATCGTACAGGGTGATCGCAGCATCGAGCAGGCGATGGCGGAGGCGGTGAACTGCGTGATAAGGAGCGATAGGAAGCTCGCTAAATCATACGTGAAGAATCCGCCCAATGGCCGCCTTGCGCACATCATGCTAATGATGCGGACCCATTGCGGGAACGATGACGTCATCTCAGTACAGCCGCGCAGTGACTTCGATACTGCGCTGTCATCGGCACTCGATCGAAAATAGCTACGTAGTCGGTGGGTATTTTTGCCGATTTGGGAACATTGCAGGCGGTGAACGTCCGCAAGCGGGCGCTTTCTTCTGCCCGGCCGCTTTTTGCTCCGCTAGCTGCCAGTCAGCTCTCGGACCGTGCGATGGGGCCGCCGTGCCCTAACGAGAAAAAGTGGTGGAAAGCTGCCATTAGCTACGCCGCTCTGGCGCATTACACATATCGACATCCGACAGCCCGTTAGCGCAGCGCCGCTGTCGGATTGCTTGAACACACTTCGTAGCTCGGAGCCGCTTTACCACTTTGGAGAATTCCGTAGCCTCAAAGGGGCCAAACTCCATCGTTCCACGATCGTTCGACCAAACTGGCATCGTGACGGCAGGGAGAGCAAGACGACCCACCACGCTGCCAAGGCATTCCGGGGAGCCGGTCACGTCGATGTTCACTCGCTGAGGCGGTTTAGTCTCATCTCTATGGCAAGCCGCGCAGGCAAGCAGAACAACGGTGGCAAGCTTGAGCGTCATTACTAAACGCTACTCATGCCGACGAACGTCTGCAATTGGGGCTTTGGCGGTCGTTCGGTCGATCGAGGGCCCCAGTGTCGCTTTTGGCCGAAAGCGGAACGGCGGCTTTCGGGATAGCGGGCGGCAATAGCCGACATTGCGGGGCTGCCGCTTTTCCCAAACAGGATCCAATTTTGGGAATTTTCCTACCGGGGCTCAAACATCGTAGAGGGCGCCTCCGTGGGCGTCGTTGTCGGGCTTCAAAACATTTCATCTAGTAAAAGGTGAAACTGGAGCTTGCGTTCATCCGCATCTGCGACGCCGTACTGTTCAATAAGCCGGTTTTGCAGCGATGCATCGAACTCCCCGAGGCAATTCCACAATATAGACAGGTCTTGGTAGCGGTCCGCGATACCGACCCTGCCGGCGTCGATGCAGCCGACCACTTCACCATCAAGCATCAGGATATTATCGAGCGAGAAGTCGCCATGCGTGACAACAAGGTCGAAGGGCATCGGCAGCAGGCGCTGCATCGCTTCCCAAACCTGCTCTGCCGTCCAGCCTTTGCGTTCGTCGTCAAAGTCGTCTCGGTCGACCAGATCCGCGCCGATGCGTTCACGCGCCCGTGAAAGGCGGTAGGCGTGACCGCTGTTGAAGGGACATTCGCTGGTCGGGATGGCATGTAGACGCCGCAGAAACGTCGCGAGCGCATCGACTATCTCAACGCGGGCATCGGGTTGCGACTCCAGAAGCTGATATGCGGTTTGTCCGGGCACCGCCGTCATCAGCAGCCATGCCTCGTCGTGCGTAGCGACGAAACCTTCGATGACGGGGACGGGGATGTACCTCGCCAGCCAACGCAATCGGACCATTTCGTCGATTATGTCGCCAGCGACGGAGCCTAGGCCATGCTTGAGGAAAAGGTCAGGCGCCCCGACCTTGCCATGCAGCCGGTAAACGGCACCGCCTGATTCCCCGACGTTATCGCGTGCCCACTCATACTCTAGCAAGGGCGCGGACATACTCGCCGGCAGCGGTATGGCTGCACATGCCTCCTCCCGATCTAAATCCATCAAACCTCACCCCTTCCGCGACGGCTTATGGCAATCGAGGTTGGCTGAGGGTAGCCCAGCAGTTAGGACGTTCCGTGTCCTGGGCTTCCCGAAACGAACGACGATCGAGACGGTTAGGGCTTTCCCTTTGGGATCGGGAAATGGGAAGGTGATTCCTTACTCCGCAGCAGCCACAACCCACTTGCCGAACAACACCAGCCCGCACGCTTTTGCCAAAGCGACCGACGCCTGATTGTCCATCTGGCATCGATACTGCGGCTCATATCCTTGCTGTCGGGCAAACCCGTTGACTGATCGAACGGCGGCACCAGCATGCCCTTTCCCGCGCGCATCGGAGAGCGTCAGGACGCCGAGGTCGGCCATTGGGCTATCGTTCCACAAGATCGCGCTGGCGGCGCTTACCAAGCGCTTGCCATCAAAGCAGCCGAACACGGCCCAGTGGTCGAGTTCGACATAGGCATCTTCCCGATCCTGTTCCGATGCTGCTGCATAGAAGATATCAAACGCCGCGCGGTCCTCTTCGGTGAGCTGCCTAGCCGACGCTAGAGCACGCGTTTCTAGCCCCGCATTGACAGGTAGGTAGAAGAGGAAGTCCGGATCGTGGAAAGCGATACCCTCGCTTTCCAGACGTTCGCGCAAAGCTGCGGCGGTCGCCATGCTCGCTTTCAGGTCGATCGCGGCGGCTAGTTCGGGTGTGATTGCGGCCTGTATCGAGCCATTGGCTCGCTCCAGCATCATCGCCGGGCGTTTGCGGTCGAGCGTCGGAACTACTGACAGGATGAAATCGCCCTGCGTCTCGGCCAAAGTGCCTTCGAAGGCGCGACGCCAGTAATCCAGAATGGGCCGGGGATAGTCGGACATCGGACTGCGGTAGCATTGTCGGCGTATGGCCGGTAGCAGCTAAGGGCCTTTCCCGATCGGGAACCATGGGCGGGACAGTGATTCCGCCCTTATGGCGCTGGCAGCCGGCAGTTTTAAGCGTTTTCCCGAAATCTGTTCCCGGTTCCTTTTTCCCGAAATTGGCGCTCGGAGATAAGAAAGTCGGCAATCATCGTGCTGAACGGATGTCCGCTTTCGGGAGTACGAATTGCCCGCTGGAATGTCCACAATCGGCTACAATCGGGCGTGAGCGGCCGCTCGGACCATCGCTGCTCCGAATGTCGCATTGTGGGTGGTTAGCGGACATGCGGCGCATCACGAATCCTCCAAAGTACGCGTTGCTGCGGCTACCCACGTCGGCCTAACACCTGTCCTGCCACGAGCGCGAACCCGCCGCGGTTGACGATAAAGACCAACCCCGCCTCAACCCCAGCAGGGCCAAACAGACGACCGACGAAGTTGCCGGTAAATCCGCTGTCTGCGCTGCTGATCGTCCCGGTAATTTGGTTGGTCGTATTGTCTATCGTGCCGGTGAACGTCAGCGTCGCCGGCCAGAACGTCGGTCCGTTGTTGAAGCAGGATTGCGCACTGTTCGGCAATGCTGCGGTCACAGCCCCGGTTGCGTGGTTGATGGTCATCGACGCCAAGATCTCGGCACTTGATGTCGCAGTACTGCCCGACAGCAACGAGCAGATATACCTAATAGGATAGGTCGTCGATCCAGTCTTGGGCAAGTCGGACACGACCGTCGGTACGCCGATCAGCTGATACCGATATTCCGCGGTGTCCACGACTTGTGCAGTACCGAGCACCCGGCCCAGCGGCAGAGAATAGACGCCGAACGCGCTGTACCGGTAGTCCGCCGAGGGCACACGAAACGAAAAACTGGACGCCCGACGGTTGGCCGTCGCTGGGATGACGTAACGTCGCTCCAGCGCGGTATTCGTTTCAATAAACGTGTCGGCGAACAGGTCTAGATTACTTGCAAACTGACCGTCCGCCCTGCGATAGCTGACTGCACTGGTCGTCGGCTGGTTGAGGCTGGCGTTAAAGCTAGGTGCCGCCCCGGTGAGGGACGTGGAGCTTACCGAGGATTGTTGAGTAAAAAAGCTGAAGTCTCGTGAAAAATCAAACGCGGTGTCATAGGTCGGTGCGGGGGTAGGTGCTGGCGTCGGTGTCGGCGTCGGCGTGGGGGAAGGCGTCGGTGCAGGGGTAGGTGTCGGTGCAGGGACGACGGCGATGGGATCGCTCGAATTGTCGCCGCCGCACGATGTCAGAGCGAAGGTGCAAACCATCGTTATCAGCTTGATACGCTTCATGCCTACGTCCCTACGTTCACTATGTAATTCCGGATAAATGTTCGCATCTGCCGGTTGGACGGTCCAGTGGAATCATAGCGCGGGTAAGGGGTTATATAGCGGCACGTTGTTCTATTCGTTTTAGCCTTAGTAATGTCTGATATTGGGCGACTGCCGACCGACAGCTTCACGCGCCGGAACCGGAACGTCCGCATTGCGGCGACCGGGACCGAACCGATCGCGTTGAACGGCTTGAGGTGGTGAAACCGGACGTAGGCAGATAGTGCGCTAGTCGATCAGAAAGCCACGGAAACGATGCGAGGGCGTCGCTTCGCGCGGCATCAATCTTGTAGAGAAACCCTGATACAGATGTCCGCGCGTTGCCGAGGGCGCTCGCGGATCCTGCGACGTTTTCTGCGCGGTCCGGCCGCCGTTCGGTACGATGACGATTAATGAAATCATTGAAACCAAAGCGAACCTCGCGACCTTCCGGTCGCTGGCTCGCCGGTCACGCACGTTACTTACCCATGGCGCGTCAGTGACGCACTACGGTCTATCATCGAACCTGCTCGCGGGTTACCGCATGCGCGTACATCGAGATAAGCGTCGTTGAGATACAGCTCAGCGAGCTCGCCGCGAGCACGCCAGCCGGATATGCGGCTTTCTGAGCCGTGGTAATGCCAGCTCAGCAAGCTTAAGAATAATTGCGATCGGTTGGTATCCTGCCTGCTCCGTGACCAGTTAACTCCAGATATAACCGCAACAAACAATCACGATCTAAACAGGTTGGCCAAACTGCCGGACTGGGGCGCCCTGCCTTAGATACCTCTCGCCTTGGCGCGAGCGTTTCTTGCCGTGGCGCAAAATCGACGCGACCGGTACGAGGTCGGCGAACTAGCCTACCTTCGTGGTAATCTTGCCGGAGACGTTGTTGAATGTCTTGTTGAGCGCGCCACCAAGGCCCTGCATGGCGGCGATGGCGGCAACGGCGATCAGCGCGGCGATCAGGCCGTACTCGATCGCGGTCGCGCCACGGGTATTGCGGACGAGGCCGCGTAGATACTGAACCATTTTGGGATCCTTTCCCCCGGTCCGTCGCATAAGAAGGTTAAGGCTTCGTAGGCTTCCCTAGCAATGCAGGAGCTGGCTGCCGTATTGAGGCGGCCTTGGCGACGCTAGCGGCGCATACGCTGGTAGCGGCGCCGTCGAACCCTCGTGACGGGACAGCCGCCTGACCATGGCGATTAAAGCGACGGGTCAATAGATCGCCGCCGACCTTGAGATCGGCGAGATCGGCAATACGGAGGTCAGCGAGACTGTAAAATCCCCTAAGTGCTAACGTTGATAGCCGACCCGATCGGCGTGTTCGTAAGATGAGCGCAAAGTAGATGCTGTTGAAGCCGGCCTGAGCTACGGCGCGCAGCTCGCCCGCCGGGGTTCTCATTCCTACTGGTAGCCGCCTTCGTTTTCACGCTCTTCGGCTTGGGTCGCGTCGTCAGTTTTCGGATCGTCGGTTATCGTCAGTTCCTCTGCCCCTCTAACGCGCAACGCGGCGTTCGAACGCGTGAGCAGCCTTCAACCGTTCGGGATGACGCGAAGGGGGCAGGCGAGTGGTCAAGGGTTTCAACGCGGCCAAGCTACCGGATCTTACGCCCTGCCGGCCCCGCCGAAATCTCTATTAGAAAACCTTCCGACGACGAGATCTACGACGGCACGGTGAAGGCTGTGCGCAAACTCCAGTCCCATGCATTCGGCGACCGTCCAGCGAACGGTTGCCAGCATCGGGCCGAACGACGGGATCGTGACCAATAGTCGCGCGCCGACAACCGCAGGCAACGTCGTACGGCATAGGCACCCCTGCGCAGAAATGTCTCCAAGTTCTGCCGGGCGCTTTCCAAAGACAGAACTTCCGATTGAGCACGCCACCATCACGGCCCGTCGACGCGCGGCGCACTTATCCTGCGGCCAAATCGATGGCGTTCGGCGCCGATGCAATGGCCGGTAATAGCGCCCCTCCTGAACTCTGCTCTCCATCCCTACAGGCTACAGCAACGACGGTTAAGACCGTCGGGATGCTGGCCTTTCACTTTCTTGCAAACCCGGACTTGTTTTATGATGAAGATCAACCGAGGTCGCGTGCCAGGTGAACCGTAAGCATGACGGTACGAACCCTGCCTTTGCCATCAGCTGGGCTTGAACGGACCTTTCGCCAGCAGATGCTCATCGACCTGACCGGACATTACCGGATCGAGGCGATCGGCTTCACACGTCGCCCATCGGCGCCACTGGCCGAATGCGATCGGGTCCAGGCTTCGGTGACCATTCTCGATGGCGACGCTGACCGATGCGATCAGCGCGCGGAGATCCTCTGCCTGTCGCAGCATCGCCGCACTGCGGTGGAGCGCCTCGAGACGCTCCGTGTTCCGCTTGGCCGCTGCCTCCTGCCGGCGTTCCTCACTCCAGACATTCCTCTGTGCCCCTAGCTCGAGACGTTCTGCAATACTCAGCCGGTAGAGCGCCTCACCGGCAGCCACGATCGACGCAGCAATCTGCGCAATCCTCGTTTCCAGCTTGCCCGCGCCGTCCTTCCACCTGCGGGGAAAGCCTTCTGGAAGATCAGGGAACAGTTCGATAATGAGCGGGGACTTCGAAGGGGCGGGTGGGGCTTCGCCATGGCGCCGATGTGTCGGCGTGGTCTCACCCGTCTGCTGGATCTGCACCTGAACATCCTGATCCCCGACCCTGGCACGAAAGCTCGGCTCGTGCTCACCCCAGACGTCGCAGTCGTGCCCCATCGGGGTGAGAACATGCATCAGTGCGTTGACGATCCGCAGTTTTCGCTCTTGATCCGGATGATCGAATACGGGGGCGAGCTCCCGTCTCGGATCGGTCGAGGCGGCGATCTTGTCGCGGCGGCGTTCGTCGCGGCGCAGCAGCACCTGCAAGGCGCGATGGGGGCGCTTGAGCGTACCCGATACCGAAATCTTGCCGATCGCGTCCAGCACGTCGCGGCGCAGCTGGCCGAGATCCTCGGGGACTGCCTTGCTCGCGAACGGGCCATCCGGACGTGGCGCCGTGCCCGGCTCGGCACGGAATCGATCAAGGGCATTTTGCACCAGCAAATGGCTGTCTTGCCAGGCTTGCGCGCCGGTAGCGGCGCGCGCCGGATCGGCTTGCCGGCCTCGAGCTTGGTCCAATAGCCCGGCTGCGGCAGCGGGATGCCGTGCTGCCGAAGCGCCTTGGCGAGCGCGCTGTCCGAAACGCCGAGTTCGGCCGTGAGTTGGCGCATGGGTGCAGACCAGGCGAGTTCGTAAAGCTGCTCGCGGCTGACGCGCACGTCCGCTTGCTGTTGCGGTCACCACGGTGCGCCCGAGCCTTTGATCAACGTCATGCATCCTCCGTCATGACGGACGGCATGGTGCCTCAGGCTTGGTGCATCGCCAACGAAGGATTTCAGGCTGATCGCGTTGCCGCGCCAGCAGGGCCGGCCCGATCTACCCCTCGCTTGCTTGGTAGAACATCGGGTTCATGAGCCATGCGGTGATCGCAGACTCCCGCCAACCGGCGCAGCGGGTGCTGATCTGGATGGTCTTGGGGAATGTGCCGTTCTGCATCTTGCGGTACATGGTCGATCGGCTGAGACCGGTGCGCTGGAGCACGGTCTTGATCCTGAAGATCCGGTCGGGTTCGTCGGTCATGATGCCTCACTCCGTTGCAGCTTGTGTCGGGAGGGCTGAGCAAGGCGTCTGGGCGGCTGACGGGCAAGAGGCGGGGACACGTCGCTGGCGCTATTTAGCCGTAGAGCGCTGAACAGGTCTCATAAACTTGGAGCACAGGGCGTCGCCCGTGCTGTGCACGGCCCGCTCTATTCCGCTGACGCTCCACCGAGCCGCCTGACGGCGTCTCGTCGGCTGACGCCGTGACGATCGCCGACGCAGGAGCGGCAGACTGTGGAACGCGGGGGCCAGCTGAGCGCACGCTGGCGGCCTTCTGCGAAGCCGCCAGAGGTCGCGGCATTGGTTTTCCGCGTTGCACGCTCGATCCGGTCGGAAGGCACGGCGGCGGCTGGCCCACAGGCCCGCGCGCACGCCGCCGCGCCGGCTGTCCGGATTCGAGAGTGCGTACTGGTGGGCTCCGTTCGAGCCGGGCAGCGCTGCGCGCTGCAGAGGCTGCGGTCGCCGCGCTGCGCACGGGCGGCGTGGCGCTACCGCGCGTCGGACAGGCGAGGTGGGCGTCGCTACCCTCTAGTCCCGCCGCGGCGGGTCGCAAGCCGGCGTTGCCGGCTCCTTCATTGCATTACGGCCTTTCAGGTGCAGCCCGCCGCTCCAGCGGGACTGCCGGTTCGCTCCTGCCGCCCACCCCGCCATTCCGGCGCCGGTTGCGGTTCTGAAGGAGTGAGGACAATGGCAAAGGACGTCGCGACTAAGACCACCGGCACGCTGTACGCCGAGGTCACCGACCGGATCATCGCGCAGCTGGAGGCGGGGCGGGTGCCGTGGGTGCAACCATGGGACGGGTCGAACCTGGAAAGCGGGCTGCCGCGCAACGCCGGGACCGGGCGGCGCTATTCGGGCATCAACGTCCTGATCCTCTGGGCGACCGTGTTCGAGCGTGGGTTCGGGACGCAGGGGTGGCTCACCTACAAACAGGCGCAGGCACTCGGCGGGAATGTCCGCAAGGGCGAGACCGGCACGACCATCTGTTACGCCGATCGCTTCACACCGAAGGACGAACGCGACAAGCCCATCACCGAAGTCAGCGACGAGCATCGCCGGCAGGTGGCGTTCCTCAAACGCTTCACCGTCTTCAATGTCGACCAGTGCGAGGGGCTGCCCGATGTGTTGTCGGTCGGCGGCGGGGCGTTCCTCGGTGAACGCGAGACGATCGCATGTGCGGAAAGCCTGATCACGGCGACCGGTGCGCAGATCGGTATCGGCGGCGACAAGGCGTTCTACATGCCGACCGCGGATCGCATCCAGCTGCCGCCGCAACAGACTTTCCACGACCAGGTCAATTACTACCGGACCGCGCTGCATGAGCTTGGCCACTGGACCGGGCATCCGAGCCGGCTCGACCGTGACCAGACGGGCGCGCTGCGCCGTGCATCCTATGCCTGCGAGGAGCTGGTCGCCGAGATGTGCAGTGCGTTCACCTGCGCCGAACTGGGTATCGTGCCGACCGTGCGCCATGCCGACTATATCGGTGCATGGCTGGAGGTGTTGCGCGAGGATGCCCGTGCGATCTTCCGTGCCGCCAGTCAGGCGAGCAAGGCGGCCGACTATCTGCTCGCGTTCCGCGCCAATGGGGCGGACGACGCAGGGCAGGAGATGGCAGCATGACCGACCATCCCGAAGAGATGAAGGCGCGCGCAGAGCGCGTCTTCGAACGGGTGTCGGCCTGTGTTCCCGGCGGCGATGACGAACCCGGTGATTTCGCCAGATTGGCGCGGCTGGAACGCGGTCTGCGGATGCTTCCACGAGCGACGCAGCAGATATTCCTCGCGAAGATGATCGATAGCTACAGCTACGCGCATATCGCCAGGGCGACCGGCCTCAGCCAGCGTCAGGTGCGCCGGCGCATGTCGGATGCGTTCTATCGTCTGCGGTGCTTCCTGGACGGCGACGAGCACACGCCGCGGCGACGTTGGTGGCAGCACCATTGGCTGCGATGGCATCGGTAGAACGGCCAACCTCGCCCGGCGACGCCGGGCGCGGTTGGCGCATTCACGTTGCCCGGTTAGGTAATGCATATGAAGTCCGACACCGATCATCTGCCCGAGCGCAACCAGACGGAGCTGGATCACATCCAGCGCATCCTGCTGGACGAGTTCGCCGCCGCGATCGCCACGGCGACCAAGCCGCACAAGCGCAACGGCAAGGTCTACAAGATCATCCTGTTCGGCAGCTATGCGCGTGACGACTGGGTCGACGAGCCGGAGAATGGCTACCAGTCCGACTATGATCTGCTCATCGTCGTCAGCCACGCCGACCTCACCGAGATCGCCGACTATTGGTACGTCGCCGAGGACAGGATCCTGCGCGATCCCGCCATCGCGCGACCGGTCAACATCATCGTCCATTCGCTCCAGGAGGTGAACCAGGCACTGTCGCGCGGCGAATATTTCTGGGTCGATATCGCGCGCGACGGCATCGCGCTCTACGACCTGCCGTGTCATGCGCTTGCGATGCCAAAGCCGCTGACGCCGGCCGATGCGTACGCGATGGCGCAGGGGTATTTTGACAAGTGGTCCCACTCGATAGACGTTTGGATAGCTCGCGCCCAAATGTCTGCGGAAAGGGCTGTTGATCTTGAATGGGCAAAAGCTGCCGCGTTCGATCTGCATCAATCAGCGGAACGCGCGTACGCGTGCTTTCTCTTGGTTCACACACTCTACTTTCCGCGCTCCCACAATATAAAATTCTTGCGGTCGATCGCCGAGGACAAAGAACCTCGTCTGATTGAGGCTTGGCAACGCGAAAGCAAAATCGATCGCCGCCGTTTCGAGTTGCTGAAGCGCGCCTATGTCGAAGCCCGCTACTCGCCAAGCTACGCGATCACCGCCGACGACCTTGACGCGCTGGCTGCATCCATCGCACGGCTGCGCGGGACCGTCGAAACGCTATGCCGCGAACGCCTCGATACACTGCGGCAACTTGCAACAACGGCGTAAACGTTCGCCGCATTAATCATTCCGCCGCGCCGCCGAACGCGCGTTTGCTTCGACGGCGCCATAGCACCGGCATCTGGTCGAAATCGTCACCGCGTAACCTCGCCGCGACCTCGACCAGCGCGCCGAAGATCACCGCGCGGTCATCGTCGGTCAGCTCGATCAAGCCGGCTTTTGCAACTAGTCCGCCGAGCTCGATCAGATGCCGGGTTCGTTCGCGCCGCTTCACGATCCAGTCGCGCGTATCATTGCGGCTTCGCGTCGCCAGTAGCCGACGTACCGCCGCCATCGCGCGCCGCTCCGCCGCTCGCGATGCGGTCAGCTTTGCGAGCAGATCCACGTGTTTGGTTTTGAAAGGACGCGGTGCCCTGATCCCGCCATCCCTTCAGGATCGTGGCGTCCTTCGTCTCGACTGCAGATAGCAACGCGCCGGTGAGTTCCTCGATCGACAACGCGTCAGCGCCGGTGGTGATCACCAGCGTTCCGAGCTGCGTCAGTCGAGCGCTGCGTAACAGCTTGGCCTTGTCGTCGAGCGCCTTCAGTTGCGAATCATAGTCGCGGGGTTTGCGCATCATGTCGTCCTCAATTGAAGGTTGAGGGCGCCTCAGTTAGTGATGCAGTCGATCAGCGTAAATATCATGAAACAACGTGGGACGAAGCCGTCCCGAGATAGATGAAAACTTCGAAGGGCGCGCTTATACGTCGTGCCGACGTCGCTTATGAAGTGTAAGTGGATTGCCGTCATGGCGATCTACCATTTCTCGGCAAAGATGATCTCGCGCGCAAACGGCTCGAGCGCGCTCGCCGCTGCGGCGTATCGCTCCGCGTCGCGGCTGCACGACGAGCGGTTCGATCGTGCTCACGACTTTTCGAACAAGGCCGGCGTCGTCCATTCCGAAGTGATGCTGCCGGACGGCGCGCCCGAACATCTCCGCGATCGCGAGCGGCTGTGGAACGAGGTCGAGGCGGTCGAGGCGGTCGAGGTGCGCAAGGATGCGCAGCTCGCGCGCGAGATCGAGTTCGCACTGCCCCGCGAGCTGGACCAGGCGGAAGGCATCCGGCTGGCCCGCGAGTTCGTGGCGGCCGAGTTCGTTGACCGCGGCATGATCGCCGATCTCAATGTGCACTGGGATATCGGTGCGGACGGTCTGGCCAAGCCGCATGCCCATGTGATGCTGGCCACGCGTAGCATCGACGAAGACGGTTTCGGTCCTAAGGTGCGCGACTGGAACCGTACCGATCTGCTTGAGCGCTGGCGCGAGTCCTGGAGCGAACACGTCAACCGTCGGCTTGCCGAACTCGATATCGATGCGCGCGTCGACCACCGCTCGTTCGAGCGTCAGGTGATCGACCTCGAACCGCAGAACAAGATCGGTCCGGCGGCATCGCGTCGGCCGGGACAGGGACTCGAGAGCGAACGGCTCGACGAGCATGTCGAGGTTGCGCGATCCAATGGTGACAAGATCATCGCGCAGCCGGGGATCGCGCTCGACGCGATCACGCGGACGCAGGCGACCTTCACCCGCCGCGACCTGGCGATGTTCGTCCACCGCCATAGTGAGGGCAAGGAGCAGTTCGACGCTGTGCTGTCAGCGGTTCACACCAGCCCGGATATCGTCGCGCTCGGCATGGATGGTCGCGGCGACGAGCGCTTCACCAGCCGCGATATGATCGAGACCGAACAGCGTCTCGAGAACGCCACCGTCCGGCTCGACGCGAGCCGGCGCCACGGCGTCGACGAACAGTATCGCAAGCTCGCGCTGGTCCGCGCCGAGATGGGCGGGATGGTCCTGTCGAGCGAACAGCGCAGCGCCTTCGATCATGTCACGAAAGGGCAGGGGATCAGTGTCGTTGTCGGCTATGCTGGCACCGGCAAGTCGGCGATGCTCGGCGTTGCGCGTGAGGCCTGGGAGAGTGCCGGCTATACCGTTCGTGGTGCAGCGCTGTCCGGCATTGCTGCCGAGAATCTCGAAGGCGGATCGGGCATCGCGTCACGCACGATCGCGAGCCTCGAACATCAGTGGAAGCAGGACCGCGAACTCCTCACCTCGCGCGATGTGCTCGTCGTCGATGAGGCCGGGATGGTTGGTACGCGGCAGCTGGAACGCGTGATCGCCGAAGCCGAGAAGCGCGGTGCCAAAATCGTGATGGTCGGTGACCCCGAACAGCTCCAGGCGATTGAGGCGGGGGCGGCATTCCGGTCGGTCGCCGAGCGTCATGGTAGCGTCGAAATCACCGACATTCGTCGTCAACGCGAGGACTGGCAGCGGACAGCAACACGCCACTTGGCGACCGAGCGGACCGGCGAGGCGGTGCGCGCCTATGAAGAGCACGGCCATGTCCATGTCGCCGAGACTCGCGCTCGCGCGCGCCGATCTGATCGAGCGCTGGGACCGGGATCGCACCGCCGCACCGGGCGCATCGCGCATGATCCTCACCCACACCAACGACGAAGTGCAGGCACTGAACGAAGCCGCGCGGCAGCGGCTTCGCCTTGCCGGTGAGTTGGGTGACGACGTCGCGATCCAGACCGGGCGTGGTGCCCGCACGTTTGCCGCAGGCGACCGCGTCATGTTCCTGCAGAACGAACGCGGGATGGGCGTGAAGAATGGATCGCTCGGTACCGTGCAGAGCCTTACCACTGCCCGCATGGCGGTGATGCTGGATGATGGCCGCCATGTCGCCTTTGACATCAAGGACTATGCCCAGCTCGATCACGGCTACGCTGCCACCGTGCACAAGTCGCAGGGGGTGACGGTCGACCGTGTGCATGTGCTCGCCACGCCGGGTCTCGACCGGCACGCCGCCTATGTCGCGCTGTCGCGGCATCGCGATAGCGTCGACCTCCATTACGGCCGTGATGACTTCGCCGATCAGGGCAGATTGGTCCGCACGCTGTCGCGCGAACGCGCGAAGGACATGGCGTCGGATTACACGCGCGACTTTGGCGATCGACGGCAGATCCGGTTGCCGGATCGGATGATCGAGAAGGCGCGCTCGGCGCCGGCCCGTGATCCGTTTGCCGGTCTCGACCTGCGATTCACCACGCCTAAACCGGTTCCACCTCAGCCAGCGCCGGACCCTGCTGCAAATTTGCCTGATGCTGTCATGCGGCATGGTCGTATCGTCAGGACGATGCGCTTTACCCACGAGGTAGGAGATCCCTACACTACCGAGCAAAGGGCCGAGCTTACCGCCAGCCGCGCGTCGCTGGACGCGATCGTGCCGCATGGTGCTCGCGATCTGGAAACGGCGATGACGGTCGACACGCGGCTTGTCCGCGAAGCGTCGGAAGGCAGGACGGGCGCGGTGATCCGCGCAATGCAGCTCGAAACCGA